>Ga0129311_1000175_pt1 | contig 60310 bp, 45 predicted proteins | sample Go1ome_FD_94435 | JGI IMG/M metagenome (GOLD analysis project Ga0129311, IMG submission 94435) | Western lowland gorrila individual fecal microbial communities from Wisconsin, USA - Go1022B metagenome | ecosystem: Host-associated > Mammals > Digestive system > Large intestine > Fecal | place... | reverse complement strand
GGCAGCAAGAGAACGTGCCGAGAAGCGTCTGCGTGAAAAGGGACCGGGTACGGATATGGCAAGAGCTGAGGCGGCATTGCAGAGATCGATTGCACGTATTTCGGTGATCCGATGATGGGATTTTGTATAAAAATAATAAAATAAGAAATAAATACCGGGGAGAATCTTGAAAGAGAAGGTTCCCTCCGGTATTTTTTTACATATGATAATAAAAATTGAAATCCGGAGTAATGATGAATCAGCATAGAATCATACCATTTTACGAAGCATACCATATTCCGGCATATCCCATGCAGGGATATATGCCATTTATCATGGCGCAGGATGATACAGCAGAACAGGATCTGCAATATCTTCAGGAAATCTTTCCGGAGGCGTCCAGACGCTATGCAAGGAAGATATCCGATGTGGTGGACAGACTGGATTACAAGGGAAGCATGATCTATGATGAGTTTCCAGACCGCATGCGCATACAACGTCTTGCAGAGGAAATTGTAGCGATGATAGAAAAAGAGGAGACAGAAAAGAAAGATAGGGAAAAGGAAAATGAACAGGGAAGAGCAGAAGACGTCTTGATGGACAGAGCATGCAGGACGGAACTGGTGTATGTGCTTCTCTGCTATGAGATCTACAAAAGACGACATGGATCAGGCCGTACGGATATGGCAAGATTTTATGGAACTTCTTTTTAAGAATTGTCCATAGGTGTTGTGAAAAAGTTGAATATAGCATAAAATATGAGGGTATACAGCCCTCATATTTTGATTTTGCGCGCCATGGGCGCGCTCTAACGGGTGCATTTGGATGTGTAGAGACCGGTAAGTCAGGAAAGAATTACAATATGAAGAAAACAATAATACGGATTTGTGTGACTGTCATTGTGTTTTGTATCTCTTTGGTGGTCATCAGTAATTATATGAATAAAGGAAATACAGATATGACGGAGGAAATGAGCGCGGCCAGTCTTCCGGTCGTATATATGAAACTGGACGGACAGGAACTAAACTGTCTGCGCGGTTATACGGTGCAGCCGGAGATTGGTTATGTAAGAGAAACCATAAGTCCGTTGGGTGATGGCCGCAGTATTTCATGTACGATTGAAAAATATGGCAGAACTGTGGATGAGATTTCATTTGAAGTGCGCAGTGTGGATGGAAAGCGTCTGATTGAGGAAGGAACCTTAACGGATTATACGGAGAATCAGGATAACATTCAACTGCAGTTTAAGATTAAAGATCTGATTGATGAAAATACGGAATATAATCTGACACTGATGCTGTGCATGGATGGAAAAACCGTATATTACAATACGCACATTATTCTGGCACCGGATTATCACATCGCGGAAAAGCTATCTTTTGCAAGGACATTTTCGGACAAAACTTTTGATAAGGAAGCGGCGCAGGATCTGGTAAAATATCTGGAGTCCAATTCGCAGGGAAATAACAGTACATTCGGAATTGTTACAATACACAGCAGTTTTCAGCAGATTACGTGGGGAAATCTGAATGTGACACAGGAAACGGAACCGATTTTTTATATCAGAGAGCTTGCGCAGCAGACTGCATCAATTGAAAGTGAATACCTGGTATCTGTGCGTGGCAGCGGTGGTGTCAGCTATTACCGTGTGAATGAATTTTACAGACTCCGGTATACGGTGGACAGGATTTATCTGCTGAACTATGAGAGAACCATGTCGCAGATTTTTGAAGCGGGTGATGAAGATAATTATGCAGGAAACAAGATCGTCCTTGGCATTCAGAGTGAGGATACGGAATTGGTTGAATCCGATGGCGGTAATACTTTTGCATTTGTAAATGACGGAAGACTGTATATGTATCATGCATCAGAGAATAAGATTGCTGTACTCCATAGTTTTTATGATACCCGGAATGCTGATCCGCGAACAATGTATAATGCACATGATATCAAGATACTGAATATTGATGAGACAGGAAATGTACGGTTTGCAGTATACGGATATATGAACCGGGGCAGACATGAGGGACAGGTTGGTATTACAGTTTACTATTATAACAGTATGTTAAATACGGTTGAGGAAGAGATTTATATTCCATATGGAAAATCCTACCAGATTCTTGCATCTGAGATGAAACAGTTATCCTATGTCAGCAAAAGCAATATCTATTACTTCATTCTGGATGGGGATATTTATGCAATCAGCTTGGACAGCCGCTCTTATGAAGTTCTTGCAGAAAATCTGGAAGAAGGGCAGTTTCAGATTTCAAATGATCAGAGTATGTTGGTGTGGCAGGAGGGAGAAAATCCGGATAGCAGTACCAGTCTGGTATTAATGAATCTGAATACGCAGGCCAGAACGATGATCGAAGCAGATACAGGAGATTATATCAAACCGTTAGGATTTATGGAAAATGATCTGATCTACGGAACAGCGCATAAACAGGATCTGTATACGGACAATACGGGAATAACGACTTTCCCAATGTATCAGGTAAAGATACAGGATGAGAGCGGCAATATTTTAAAAGAATATACGCAGACAGGAATCTATATTACCGGCGGAAGCATTGCCAATAACCAGCTGATATTGAAACGGGCAGTAAAGAATGAGGACGGAATATCTTATACGGAGACCACGGATGATCAAATCCTCAATAATGCAGAAGCAAAAATCGGTGTAAATCTTTTGGAAAAACCGGTTACAGAGAATTATGAAACCATTGAACAGATTGCTGTAAAAGATGTTATTCAGACCAAAAAATTGAAGATTTTGACACCGAAAGAAGTAATTTATGAAGGAAACCGCACCCTTGATATAGAGGAAGATATGGAAAGCATACATTATTATGTGTATGCAAAGGATGGTGTAATTGGGATCTATAGTAATGTAGCTGCGGCGATTACTCAGGCGGATAATAACAGCGGAGTTGTGGTGGATGGACATGGCAGGTATATCTGGATTCGTGGGAACAGAAGTACCAGGAATCAGATCATGGCAATTCATGCGGTGCAGGTAACGGAGGAAAAAGGCAGTATAGCAGTATGTCTGGATACCATGCTTGCTTATGAGGGAATTTCCAAAAACTGTCAGTATCTGATGGATAACGGTCAGCACATTTTATCAATTTTGGAAGAAAACTTACCGAATGCACAGATTCTTGACCTGTCCGGCTGTAGTCTGGATGCAATCTTATATTATGTAAATAAAGATATACCGGTAATGGCATTGATGGGAAATGAGGCGGTTCTTATTATTGGATATAATGATTCCCAGATTGTGTTGATGGATCCGCAGTCAGAGGCGTTATACAAAAAGAACATCACAGAAGCGGCAACGTGGTTTACGCAGAATCGTGCGGTCTTTTTATCCTACCTGAAAAATGAATAAAAACAGATATAAAAACAGCTTCTCTTTTGCCGGATACCCGGTAAGAAGAGGAGCTGTTTTTATGTAAGGCCAATGCACCGTTGGCGCTTGTTTTTTATAACATGGGATTAGTTATTCATAAAGAAAATCTGCTTTTTATATTTCTGAAGTGTGAACAACAATAGCATTCCGAATACTCCGGCAGAGATGATCTCGCCTGCACATACAGTTAAAAAGGACAACCAGAGTGGTATGATCCCATAGGCATATTTGAGTACGAATGGAATGATCAGGGTATTGCATACGATCGGTGGAAGCGGGGCAAGCCATTTGAAGCGGCGAAGCAGATAGGTAAGCACTGCTGCAAGCAGGGTTGCAAGGCTGCCGAAGATAATATCAAGCAGGGCACCTCCGGCCAGAAGATTACTCATCAGACATCCGATAAAGACACCGGGAATGGCAGCAGGTGTAAAATATGGAAGAATGGTCAAAGCTTCTGAGAAGCGAACCTGAATCTGCATGGATGCCAGTCCGAGGACATTGGAAATCAGGGTTAAGACGACATACAGGGCTGCAATCAGTGCTGCCTGTGTCAGGAACAGGATTTGTTTGTTTTTCATTTTGTTTTCTCCTTTAGTTTTGTTTTTGTGCCCGTATAAGAACGGATTGGTGAGGAAGGTCTCGAACTCACCGAAAAGGCTGAAAAACCCGGAAAACCGAATTTTTCAGCCTTTTTAGTATAGCATGCAAAAAAAGTATGTCAAGTCTGAATTATGATTCTGAATGAGCGGATCTGGCAGGCTTTGCAGGTAACTGTGCAAAGATGATTGCGCCAAACATCAGTATGCAGCCAATGATCTCACGAACGGAAAGCGTCTGATGCAGAATGACCCAGCCGGCAAGCACAGAGACAACGGATTCCAGACTGAGAATCAGGCTTGCGATAGTGGGGTTCATATTTTTCTGACCAACGATTTGAAGTGTATATGCTACACCACAGGACATGATTCCTGCATACAGAATAGAAACGGAAGCAGCTTTTAGCTGTGTAAAAGATGGCTCCTCAAACAGGAACATAGGAATAGCGGACAGTATGCCGGATACAAAAAACTGAATACAGGACATCTTAACACCATCCACCAACGGTGAAAAATGGTCGATAACCAAAATATGTATCGTGAAGACAATTGCACACAACAGCAGATAAAGATCTCCCTGATTGATGGAAAGACTTTCTGTAATGCATAGGAGATATAATCCCACAAGTGCGAGTGCAACACTGATCCAGATCAGAAAGCTGCTTTTTTTGCCAAAAAACAGATTTACGATCGGCACAAAAATAATATAAAAGGCTGTGATGAAACCTGCCTTTCCGGCAGAAGTGGTTACAATACCGATCTGCTGGAGGTTGCTTGCGATGCAAAGCGCCAGACCACAACAGAGACCACCGATGATTAAAGTCCGGTTCCTCTTGAAAAAGGATCCATTACTTTTTTCGTTTTTTTCTTTTTTAGATATTGAAAAAATGCCTATGACCGGTAATAATACAGCACCACCCAACAGGGAACGGATACAGTTGAAAGTGAAGGGACCAATATAATCCATGGCAACACTTTGCGCTACAAAAGCAACGCCCCATATGGTAGCTGCAAGTAACAGTAATATGGAATTGCGGATCTGTTGTTTTTTCATAAGCAGGATTAATTCATTTCTCCGTTTTTGTACTTAGCCAGTAATGCCTGAATGCGGTCATTCGGATTCAGAAGATCACTGATGGATGAATCATGATTCAGTGTATCAATAATATAGGCAATGTATTTACTCATATCACAGTTGATATAATAAGGCTTTGCAAGCAGTTCCGGAGTCTGATATACCAGATTGGTAGTCAGTACGCGATCAATGATACCCTTTTCATAAGCTTCATCAAAACGGGAAAGCCCACCGGTAAAGAGCCCGAAAGTGGAGAAGATAAAGATTCGGGCAGCCTTTCTTTTTTTTAGCTCTGAAGCAACTTCCAGAACGCTTTCTCCGGAAGAAATCATATCATCGATAATGATCATATCTTTGCCTTCAACATCGGTACCGAGGAATTCATGGGCAACGATGGGATTGCGGCCGTTTACAATTTGCGTGTAATCACGTCTCTTGTAGAACATACCCATATCAAGACCAAGAACGTTGGCAATATAGATTGCTCTGCCCATACCGCCTTCATCCGGGCTGATTACCATCATATGGGAAGAATCAATCTTAAGATCGGATACATTTCTTAATAAACCTTTGATGAACTGATAAGCCGGCTGCACTGTTTCAAATCCGTGAAGCGGAATTGCATTCTGGACACGGGGATCATGCGCATCAAAAGTAATAATGTTATCAACCCCCATTTTAACGAGTTCCTGAAGCGCAATTGCACAGTCAAGGGATTCGCGGGAAGTTCTCTTATGCTGCCTGCTCTCATAGAGAAAAGGCATAATAACGGTAATGCGTCTCGCTTTTCCGCCGACAGCAGCAATAATACGTTTCAGATCCTGATAGTGATCGTCCGGGGACATATGATTTTCATAACCACAAAGGGAATAGGTCAGGCTATAATTGGCAACATCCACCAAAAGATAGAGATCATCACCACGAACGGACTCTAAAATGACTCCTTTTGCCTCACCGGAGCCGAAACGCGGAACCTTTGCCTTTAAAATATAGGAATCACGCTGGTAACCGGAGAATGCAAGACTGTTTTTATGCTCGCTCTCTCTTTCGGTTCTCCATTTTACGAGATAATAATCAACTTTTTCACCAAGAGACCTGCAGCCTTCCAAAGGAATAATACCAAGGGAGCCTACGGGAATCGTCTCAAGGTTTCTTTTTTCTTCGCGTTTTGCGGTCATGAGTGTGCCTCACTTTCTGGACTGTTGTCTTTTCTTGTACATTCTGATATCGGGACCTGTCAATTTGCAGACTTCATAATTACTGGTAATTCTTGAAAAAATCCGATCCGAATACCGGTCACGCAGCTCCTGCAGGGAGAGGTTGGTCGATATGACGGTTGCTTTCTTTCGCAGATGTCTTTCATTGAGACAGGAAAATAACTGAGATGCTACAAAAGTATTGGTAAGTTCCGTTCCAAGATCGTCTATGATCAGAAGATCACAATTAAACAGATCATCCTGAAGAACGGACAGGTCGTCTCTGTTACGGTAATCAAAAGCGTTTTTTGATAGTTCGTTAAACAGTTGTGTGGCACTGAAATAGATGACAAGATTTCCCTTCTCGATCAGCTCTTTTGCGACACAACCTGACAGAAACGATTTCCCAGTCCCTACTGTACCATAAAAAAAGAGATTGTGGTAGTCGGAATTAAAGTTTTTTACGAAATTGCGGCAGGTGGTTACAGCGTTACGAAAACGATCCAGATCCTCGCCGGTATAATATTCATAGGAAAGAGAATCAAAGTTATCCTGATTTAATAATTCCCGGATTCCGGATTGTTCATACAGGAGAGCAACGGATGCCTGACGCAGACAGTGACATTTGCGACCGTTGATATATCCGGTATCTTTGCAGTCCGGGCAGGTATATTGCAGTGTCAGATAATCCTCAGGGAAACCAGCGCGGGATAATAGGTTTGCTTTTTTTGCGCGTAACAGAGCAATCTCTTCGGAGACTGCCATGGCGGAGCTTTTATCATCATCCAAAAGGCATTCGGCTTTCTTCAAAAAGAGTGAAGATTCCTGCTTTTCAAGCTCCTCATATTCCGGAAGCTGTTCACGTATTTTTTCCTGATGCTCTCTGAGTACGTGCAGATGCGCAAGCTGACGCTGCTCATAATCGCGCATAATGGAATCATACTGTTTGTTTGTCAGTCCCATGAAAAACTTCCTTTCTGTGTGATTAATTGCTTAGAATATCTTTTTCCAGTTCGTTAAAATCGTAAGCATTCTGATGGAACTGGTTGAAACGGTTACGGTCAGAGGGAACAGACTGGGCAGTTTGCTTGCGAGATTCATCTAAAGCAGCAATATCGGCTTTGCGGTGAACATTATTTTTCATCCAGTTCTTTAAGATACCGTCCGCATATTCGAAGCGGTGCTTGTCCGTTGCAAGAACGGTTCGTTCACAGGCTTCAATAATCACGTCAAGCTGAAATGCATAGTCATTTGTCCATTTATGTATATAGGAATATTCTTTTTCGGTGGGAGTATCATTCTTTCCGAGTGCTTTCATAATACGATAGGTGTTTTTGTCATATTTTGCCGCAACTTTCGCAGCTTCCTTCGGTGTTGTGATTTTCTGCTCTGCCCAGGAAAGCGCAACCTTTTCCATATAGCGAAAGTCTTTTTTGCCACGTTCTACGCAATACTGGATCAGGTAGTCGATTAAGTCATTGGAGAAATGAAGCCCATCCGAAAGATACAGGATTGTCCGGATATCCGTCGGGGACAGGGGCTTTCCAAGATAAGATTCTGCAACAAACATGAGCTGTCTGGTACTTTCGTTATTCTGGAATGCACGCAGTCTGTCAAGTGAATAAACCGGTTTTGCAGGAATGGCAGATACGGAAACAGTAGCTGCTTCCGCAGAAATCGGAGCGGGTGCGGTACCTGTCCCTTCTTGTGCTGTATCATGCTTATCCGGCGAGAGCGAGACAATGGGTGCATAGTTTTTCTTATCTTCCTGTGGAAAATCCAGAAAATGGATGCCCGTAAGATTCTTTTCCGAGTCATAATCAAAGGAGAGCAGGTGTTTCTTCTCCCAGTAGCGCAGAGCACGCAGAACATCTTTTTCCGTGTAATTGAACAGATCCGCAATTTCGGAGATACCTGTGGACATGTGCGCACTGATCAGGCGCAGAAGATAAAGGTAGATCTTAATCTGCGCATCATTTGCCTCCAGCATATATTCATCAATAAAACGATTTGGAATGACTGTATTGCAGACAGCCTCGTCCCTGTAAATCGTAAGGGTTTTCATATTATCACCTATCATTCATATTGTTCAAAGCAAAGGAAATTATAGCATAGGGGTTTTGAAAATAAAACAGTCAAATTAACCAAACCGAAACGGTGCCGGAAAGCGGGAAAAAAATGTGGATAATGTGGATAATGTGGATATACGTAAAATATCGTGTAATCTGAACAAAAAATATCCACACCTTTTTGAAAGAAATCTTCCTCAAAAAAATGTGGATATTGTGGATAATTATTTGTTTAGCAGATTTTCGCCTATTTTTACAACATCTCCGGCCCCCATAGTTATCAACAGATCTCCGCTTATGCAATTTTCCAAAATGAAAGATTGAATTTTTTCAAAGGTTGGAAAATAATAACACTCTTTACCAAGTTTCCTGATTTCATCCCGGAGTGTCAGAGAGCTGATGCCGAGAGTATCGGTTTCTCTGGCAGCATAGATGTCGGCAAGGATCACCTTATCCGCAAGAGAAAGGGCTTTGGCAAATTCAGGAAGAAATGCTTTGGTACGGGTGTACGTATGCGGTTGGAAAACACACCACAGGGTCTTGTGCGGATAATTCATGGCAGCCCGCAAAGTTGCTGTAATTTCTGTGGGGTGATGTGCATAATCATCTATTATAGAAATTCCGTTCAGACGTCCTTTGAATTCAAAACGGCGATCTGTGCCGGAGAATTCCTGCAGTGCTTTCAGACAAGCCTCACAGGGCAGACCGAGGAGATCGCTGACAGCCAGGGCAGCGAGTGAGTTTGCAATGTTATGCCGTCCTGGGACATTGAGCGTAACGGGAAGCGGTGCAGCATTTTTCCTGTGCAGGGTATAATGTGCGCAGGCATGCCCGTCATAGGTGATATCGGAAGGTGTATAGTCACAATCGCCCTCCATGCCAAAGGTGACCACCTTACAGGAAAGTCCTGCAGTGATCATTTGATAATCGGGGATATCCGCATTGATAACGAGTGTGCCGTCTGCAGGAAGCAGTGAGGCAAAACGATGAAAACTGTTCCTGATATATGCAAGATCTTTGAAAAAGTCGAGATGATCTTCTTCTATATTAAGGATCACACCGATCTTTGGGAAAAAGCTTAAGAAGCTGTTTGTATATTCACAGGCCTCTGTGACGAAATAACCGGAGTGACCAATACGGAAATTACCGCCGATATCTTTCAGAATACCGCCAATAGAAAGCGTCGGATCCGTATTTGCTTTTAACAGCATTTCAGAAATCATGGAAGTGGTTGTCGTTTTTCCGTGCGTGCCGCTGATTGCGATCGGTGTTTCATAAGTTTTCATGATTTGCCCCAAAAGCTCTGCGCGTGTCAGCATGGGAAGACCAAGTGATTTTGCCTGTGCATATTCCGGATTATCGGGATGTATGGCTGCGGTGTAAACAACTAATGCAATGGAAGAGGTGATATTCTGTGCGCATTGCCCGATGTGGATAAGAGCACCTTTGCAAGCAAGGTCGTCGGTCAGCGGTGATTGCTTTGTATCCGAACCGGAAACGGGAAATCCTTTCGCAAGAAGAATCTCTGCGAGACCGCTCATGCTGATACCGCCGATGCCGATAAAGTGAACATGGATTGGTGTTTTAAAATCAATCTGATACATAATGACACTTCCTGATGATTTATTTGGCATTTTCGATAAAACGAAAATGTCTTGTTACATTATACTCATATCGGTGCAAAAACACAAATGCTATTTAGCTGTGCGGATCAGTATTTGGCACCATAAGTGTAAATTTATGTAGTTTTGTACAAGATTGTGAAAAGAAAACACGTACCCTATCGTCTGAATGGGACAAGTAGATAAAAAATGCACAATGCATGACGGATGAAATGAGCAAAATTGTTCAAAATTCACATAGAATTTACATAAAATCAAAGAGTATTTTGTAAATTATATTCACTTTCCGGATCTTATGTGCTATAATGGCTTTATTCGAGACGGGATGTATGTTAAAAATGTACAACCTGCTAAGCAAGATGGTATACAGGAGATAATGAATGCATTGGGGGATGTATCATTATAACTGATTTTATCAGAGATAGAAGATGAGGTGATGACATGATTAAGAAAGAAATGATTGCCATGCTTCTTGCTGGCGGACAGGGAAGCAGACTGGGGGTACTTACCTCAAAAGTCGCAAAACCCGCAGTTTCTTTTGGCGGAAAGTACAGAATCATCGATTTTCCGCTCAGTAACTGTATCAATTCAGGAGTTGATACAGTAGGTGTTTTGACTCAGTATCAACCGTTGAGACTGAACACACACATCGGAATCGGTATTCCTTGGGATCTTGATCGTAACATCGGTGGTGTCACAGTATTGCCACCGTATGAGAAGAGTACCAATACAGAGTGGTATACGGGTACTGCAAATGCGATTTATCAGAATATGGAATATATGGAGACTTATAATCCGGAATATGTGCTGATCTTATCCGGAGACCATATTTATAAAATGGATTATGAAGTCATGCTGGATTTCCATAAGGCCAAGGGTGCGGAAGTAACGATTGCAGCTATGCCGGTTCCCATTGAGGAAGCAAAGCGCTTCGGTATCGTTATCACGGATGATGACCGCAAGATTGTGGATTTTGAGGAAAAACCGGAGAACCCGAGAAGCAATCTGGCATCCATGGGTATCTACATATTTAACTGGAAAACACTGAAGGAGGCACTGATCGCCAAGGCGGATCAGCCGGCACTGGACTTTGGTAAGCATATCATTCCTTATTGCCATGAAAACGGTGCGCCGATGTACGCATATGAGTTTAACGGTTACTGGAAGGATGTAGGAACATTGAATTCCTATTGGGAAGCCAATATGGAATTGATTGATATTGTGCCGGAATTTAATCTGTATGAAGAGTATTGGAAGATCTATACCAAGAGTGATAAGATCTCTCCGCAGTATATATCCGGAAACAGTGTCATTGAGCGCAGTCTGATTGGAGAAGGTTCAGAGATTTACGGTGAGGTATATAATTCAGTCATCGGATGTGGGGTAACAATCGGAGAAGGCACGGTAGTGCGTGATTCCATTATTATGAATGATGCAGGCATTGGCAGCGGCTGTGAGATCAGCAAGGCGATCATTGCGGAGAACGTAGTCATCAGGGATGGTGTGAAACTCGGCATCGGAGAAGAGGCGGAGAATGATACTGCACCGCACATTTATAATCATGGTCTGGTAACAGTCGGAGAAAAATCTGTGATCCCGGCAAATATTACGGTTGGTAAGAACTCCGTAGTAGCGGGTGTTACAGAGGAGGAAGATTATGTGGACGGCAATCTTCCGAGCGGAAAGACTTTGATTAAGGCAGGTGACTGATATGAAAGCGATTGGAATTATATTAGCAGGCGGTAATAACCATAGAATGAGGGAACTTTCCCAGAAACGTGCAATATCGGCAATGCCGATCGCAGGCAGCTACCGCAGTATTGATTTTGCACTCAGTAATATGAGCAACTCACATATTCAGAAAGTTGCTGTATTTACCCAGTATAATGCAAGAAGCCTGAATGAACATTTAAGCTCTTCAAAATGGTGGGATTTTGGAAGAAAGCAGGGTGGTCTGTCCGTATTTACACCGGCAGTGACTGCTGAAAACAGTAATTGGTACAGAGGAACGGCAGATGCGATCTGGCAGAATCTTTCTTTCTTAAAAAACAGTCACGAACCATATGTTGTAATTACTTCAGGTGACTGTGTATACAAGATGGATTATAACAAGCTGTTAGAGTACCATATCGAAAAAAAGGCAGATATCACGGTTGTATGTAAGGATATGCCGGCAGATGTGAATGTGGAACGCTATGGTATCCTGAAGATGAATGAGGATTGCAGAATCGAAGAATTTGAAGAAAAACCGCTTGTGGCAAAATCCAATACGATCTCCTGCGGTATCTATGTGATCAGAAGACGCCAGCTGATTGAACTGATTGAGAGATCAGCAATGGAAGACAGAGTGGACTTTGTAAAAGATATTCTGATCCGTTATAAGAATCTGAAACGCATCTATGGATATAAGATTAAAGATTATTGGAGAAACATTGCAAGTGTTGAAGATTATTTTGGTACCAATATGGATTTCCTGAAGCCGGAGATCAGAAATTATTTCTTCAAAGAATATCCGGACATTTACTCCAAGGTGGATGATCTTCCGCCTGCAAAATATAATGTTGGTGTCTGTGTGAAGAACAGCCTGATTGCCAGCGGTACCATTATCAATGGCACGGTGGAAGATTCGGTAGTGTTCAAAAAGGCATTTATTGGTAATAATTGTTATATTAAGAATTCCATTATTCTGAATGATGTCTATATTGGCGATAATACCCACATTGAGAATTGTATTGTGGAAAGCCATGATACGATCCGTGCGAATTCTTATTATAAGGGTGAAGACGGCATCAAGATAGTGGTGGAAAAGAGTGAACGCTACGTATTATAGAAATGGGGAGTATACCAGATAAGGGGGATTACAAATGAATATTACTGATGTCCGGATCCGGCAGATTACGAAGGAAGGTAAGATGAAGGCAATTGCTTCCATAACGATTGATAATGAATTTGTGATTCATGACATTAAAGTGATCGAAGGAGAAAAAGGACTGTTTATTGCAATGCCGAGTAAAAAAACGGCGGATGGTGAATATCGGGATATTGCACATCCAATCAATTCAGACACCAGAGACCATATTCAGAGAACCATATTGGAACGATATGAACAGTCATTACTGATTCCGGACGAAGAATAGGAACAGGGCTGCGGCCACAGAATATTAAGGCTCAGAACGGGGATGTTGATAAACATCCTCGTTTTTGGTATGTTAATATCCGGACAATATACACATAACTAATATGGAGGAAAGTTGCATGTATGTGATCGTTGGTCTGGGAAATCCCGGAAAAGAATATGTAAATACAAGACATAATGTTGGCTTCCGTGTGGTGGATGCCATTGCAGATAAATATAATATTGCAGTAACCGAGAAGAAGCATAGGGCACTGGTTGGAAAAGGGGTTGTGGATGGACAGAAGGTAATTCTTGTAAAACCGCAGACCTATATGAATCTCAGTGGTGAAAGCGTCAGGGAAGTCATAGATTATTATAAGGTGGACGAAAAGGAGGAGCTGATTGTAATCTTTGATGATATCAGTCTGGATGTCGGCAAACTCAGAATCCGCAAGAAAGGAAGTGCCGGTGGACATAATGGTATCAAGAACATTATTGCGCATCTGGGACATGATACCTTCCAGAGAATCAAGATGGGTGTCGGAGATAAACCGAAGGGATATGATCTTGCAGATTATGTCCTTGGACATTTTTCGGCAGAGGACAATCTCCTGATGCAGGAGGGCATATCAAAAGCAGTGGAAGCAGTAACGATAATGATGAACGAAGGACCGGACAAAGCGATGAACCTGTATAACGGCTAAGAAGTAATTTTTAAGGAGTAATATGAAAATAATAACGGCACCCATTCGGGAAATGGGTGAATATGAAGAGATCCACAAAGCACTTGGGAAAAGGGAAAGTGTGGCATTGACCGGTTGTGTGGATTCGCAAAAAGTGCATATGTTATATAGCATCAGCGATGATTTTTCTGTAAAGATCATCGCTACTTATAGTGATCTGCGTGCAAAGGAAATCTACGAGGATTGCCGGTTTTATGACAGAAATGTAGTGTATTATCCAGCCAAAGATCTGATTTTTTATCAGGCGGATGTTCACGGGAACGAGCTGATCAAGGAACGGATGAAGTGCATCCGGAAGATATTGGAGGGAAATGAGGTAACCATTGTTACGACTTTTGACAGTCTGATGACACCTCAGGTACCGCCGGAGATTTTTAAGACACATATTCTGTCGATGAAACAGGGGGACAGTCTGCAGGAAGAAGCATTTACAAAGCAACTGGTTCTGATGGGCTATGAAAAAAACTATCAGGTAGAAGCACCGGGACAGTTTTCTGTCCGGGGCGGAATTGTGGATGTTTTCGATCTGACGGAGGAGAACCCGTACCGAATCGAATTATGGGGAGATGAGATCGAATCTATCAGGAGCTTTGATCTGTTAAGCCAACGTTCGATAGAGCAGTTACAGGAACTGAAGGTTTATCCGGCAACGGAGATGCTGTTGGATGAAGACCGGATGAAACGCGGGCTTACACGTATTGAAAAGGATGCAGAGGCAACAGAAAAGCGCATGCGGGAAGCTTTCGAAACAGAAGAGGCTCATCGGGTCCATCAGATGATCAAAGAGCTAAAGGAACAGGTCATAGAGTTTCTGGCGGTGGATGCATCCGGATATCTGAACCTGGAGAGCTATATCCGTTATTTTTATCCGGAAGCAGCGTGTTTTTTACAGCTGCTGGACAAGGGACGGGTTTTGGTGGTATTGGATGAACCGGCGCGTATCAAGGAGCATGCAGATGCGATAGAACTGGAATTTCGTGAGAGCATGATGCACCGCGCGCAGAAAGGGTATCTTCTTCCGGGACAGATGGATCTTCTGATGAGTGTGCAGGAAAGTTTTGCGCGCATGGAAGGCTATGGCTTATTGTCCCTTTCCATGATGGATTTTAAAAATGTGCCGGTTAAGTGGAAACATAAATTTGGAATTACAGCCAAAACGGTTGCTTCTTATAATAATAGTTTTGAGGCACTTTTGAAGGATCTGGAGAGATATCGTAAAAAAGGATACCGTATTGTGCTGTTGTCATCATCCAGGACCAGGGCAAAGCGTCTTGCAGAAGATATCCGCGGATATGATTTGAATGCATGGTATACTGAAGACGATGAGAAAACACTGCTGCCCGGGGAAATTGCAAGTGTGTGCGGCACTGTCAGAAAAGGATTTGAATATCCGGAGATTCAGTTCGTCGTGTTATCGGAGACGGATATTTTTACGGCACAAAAGACAAAAAAGAGATACAAGAAAACCTACGAGGGTCAGAAAATACAGAATTTTTCAGACCTGAAGGTTGGAGATTACGTTGTCCATGAAAGCCACGGGCTGGGTATTTATGAGGGCATTGAGAAAATAGAGGTTGAAAAGGTGGTCAAGGATTATATGAAGATCACCTACGGCGGAGGCGGTGTGCTCTATATCCCGGCGACGGGTCTGGATGTGATACAGAAATACGCGTCGGCTGATGCTGCGAAAAAGCCAAAACTGAACAAGCTTGGCTCTTCGGACTGGGAGAGAACCAAGTCGAGAGTGCGTGGTGCAGTGGCGGAGGTTGCCAAAGATCTGGTGGATCTGTATGCGACAAGGCAGCAGGAAGAAGGATATGCATATGGATCGGATACCGTATGGCAGCGGGAATTTGAAGAAATGTTTCCGTATGAAGAGACCGGCGACCAGCTGGACGCGATTGCAGCCACAAAAGCCGACATGCAGAGTCATAAGATTATGGATCGCTTGATTTGCGGAGATGTAGGATACGGAAAAACAGAGATTGCAATAAGAGCAGCATTTAAGGCGGTTCAGGAAAATAAGCAGGTGGCATACCTTGTACCGACTACGATTCTTGCACAGCAGCATTACAATACATTTGTTCAGAGAATGAAGGAATTCCCTGTGCGTATTGACCTGATGTCACGTTTCAGAACCCCGGCGCAGCAGAAGAAGACTGTAGAAGATCTTAGAAGAGGACTGGTGGACATTGTGATCGGAACCCACCGCCTGCTGTCTTCAGATGTTGCATTTAAAGATCTGGGGCTTTTGGTAATTGATGAGGAACAGCGTTTTGGTGTTACACATAAGGAAAAGATCAAACAGTTAAAGAAAAATGTGGATGTGCTGACACTCACAGCGACCCCGATTCCGCGAACACTGCATATGAGCCTGATCGGAATCAGGGATATGAGTGTACTGGAAGAGGCACCGGGAGAACGAATGCCCATTCAGACCTATGTAATGGACTATAATGAGGAAATGGTCAGAGAAGCTATTGTCAGAGAACTTTCCAGAGGTGGACAGGTGTATTATGTCTATAACAGGGTCAGCCATATCGCGGATATTACGGATAAACTCAGACAGCTTGTACCGGAAGCAAATATTGAATTTGCGCATGGACAGATGAAAGAGCAGGAATTGGAAAGGATCATGTTTGACTTTATCAATGGCGATATTGACGTACTTGTATCCACAACGATCATTGAAACGGGACTGGATATTCCAAATGTCAATACGATGATTATTCATGACGCGGACACGCTGGGACTTTCCCAGCTGTATCAGCTGCGTGGACGTGTAGGACGCTCCAACCGTACGGCATATGCTTTTCTGATGTATCAGAATAATAAGATTCTGAGAGAAGTGGCAGAGAAACGCCTGCAGGCGATCCGGGAGTTTACGGATCTTGGCAGTGGATTTAAGATTGCCATGCGCGATCTGGAGATCCGCGGTGCCGGAAATCTGTTGGGGGCAGAACAGCACGGTCATATGCAGGCAGTTGGCTATGATCTGTACTGCAAGATGTTAAACGAGGCGGTAAAACGCCTGAAAGGAGAGGAGATGCGCTCCGGCTTTACTACCACGGTGGATCTGGATGTGGATGCTTTCATTCCACCCGCATATATTGTCAACGAAGTTCAGAAGCTGGATATCTATAAGCGTATCGCCAGTGTGGAAAACGAGGAGCAGGCAGAGGATATGCAGGAAGAACTGAGGGATCGTTTCGGCGAAGTACCAAAATCCGTGAAGCATTTACTGAGAATCTCGTTGATCCGTGTGCAGGCACACCAATTATATTGTACGGAAATTCGTGGAAAAGTAGGAAATATCAGGGTGAGCGTTCTGCCACAGGCACCTGTAAATGTGCAGAAAATACCGGAATTTCTCGGTTTCTTCGATGGTCAGATGGAATTTGAAACAAAGGGAACACCGGCTTTTGTATTAAAGTATAAAAAAATCGGTCTGGTGGAAAAGGATGAAGTTCATCTGATAGAGAGGACAGAGGAGATCCTGAGCCGCATGAAGGTTCTGTATGAATAAAAAGTAAAATTATTGGGGTAAAAAGAAGTGCAATTATGACAGTATCCGATCAGGGGAAAAGAATTGAAAACCGTACCGTTTTCAAGTAAACTATAATATAGGAAAGCATGACAAAAACGAACCCGAAAGGAATGTAAGGATATGTTATATGTAGGAATCGATCTTGGTACATCAGCGGTGAAACTGCTGCTGATGAATGAAAAGGGTGCCATACAGAAAATTGTTTCTAAGGAATACCCTATTTATTTCCCTCACCCGGGCTGGTCAGAACAGAAACCGGAGGACTGGTATGAGAAAAGTATGGAGGGGCTTAAGGAGTTACTTGCTGAGTGTGACAAATCCCAGGTGGCAGGTATCAGCTTTGGCGGACAGATGCACGGTCTTGTCATTTTGGATGAAAATGATGCTGTAATTCGTCCGGCGCTTCTGTGGAATGACGGAAGAACCTATGAAGAATGTGATTACTTAAATCATGTGATCGGAAAAGAAAAGCTGTCCGAGTATACTGCAAATATTGCATTTACAGGTTTTACCGCACCGAAGATCCTGTGGGTGAAAAACAAAGAGCCTGAGAATTTTGCAAGAATTAAAAAGATTATGCTGCCGAAGGATTATCTGGCATACAGACTGACGGGTGTGCACTGTACCGATGTATCGGACGCATCAGGCATGCTGTTATTTGATGTAAAGAACCGTTGCTGGTCAAGGGAAATGCTGCAGATCTGCGGTGTGAACGAGGATATGATGGCAAAGGTATATGAAAGCTATGAGTGTGTGGGAACCTTATTACCAGAGATCGCACAGGAGCTGGGGATATCTGAAAATGTGAAGGTAGCGGCAGGAGCAGGTGATAATGCGGCGGCAGCGGTCGGAACCGGAACAGTGGGAGATGGCAGATGCAATGTTTCTCTCGGAACAAGCGGAACGATCTTTATCTCCATGAAAAATTTCGGGGTGGATAAGTATAATGCACTGCATGCTTTTGATCATGCCGACGGACATTACCATCTGATGGGCTGTATGTTAAGTGCAGCTTCCTGTAATAAATGGTGGATGGACGAAATCATTGGAACCAGGGACTATGCGGCAGAACAGAAAGAAATCACAAAGCTTGGACAGAATCATGTTTATTTCCTGCCCTATCTGATGGGAGAGAGATCACCCCACAATGATCCGAATGCCCGCGGTACTTTTATCGGATTGACAATGGATACGACCCGTGCGGATATGACACAGGCAGTATTGGAAGGCGTTGCATTTGCACTTCGTGATTCCTTTGAAGTGGCAAAGGCACTGGGTGTACATATTGAACGTACAAAGATCTGCGGTGGCGGAGCAAAGAGCCCGCTTTGGAAGAAAATCATTGCCAATGTGCTGAATGTAAAGGTGGATGTGATTGAAAGCGAAGAGGGGCCTGCTATGGGAGGTGCCATGCTGGCAGCGGTTGCATGCGGTGAATATAAGAGTGTGGAAGAGATTGCAAACAGCCTTGTAAAGGTAGTTGATACCGTAGAACCGGAAGCGGATCTGGTGGAAGCTTATGAGGCACGTTACCAGCAGTTTAAGCAGATCTATCCGGCATGTAAGGAATTATTTGGAAAAATTCAGTAAAAACCGGTAGATATTTTTACGGATAGCACAGATATTGTATAGAAAAGGAGTTTTGGTATGAAGATCTTAAGCGTAAATGATCCTACATTCCGCAAGTACGGAAGGGTCATAAAGGGAATCGATTTTTCAGAACTGGTACAGAAACTGCAGAATGATACACCCCTGCCGGAGGGCGTGGCATATGAGCCGTCCATCGCAGAACTGGAGGCACTTCCGGTTGCAGGGGCTGTCAGGAGCAAGTTGTACGGCGAGCTGGATATCCAGATCGGCTATTGTAACGGGCATAATGCTCTGTTAAATGCGCTGGAGTATCACAGAAGCTCTGAGATCAATGTGGCTGCAACCGATGCAGTGCTGATGCTCGGATGTCAGCAGGATATCACGGATGACTACACCTATGATACATCTCTGGTGGAAGCGTTTCTGATTCTGGCGGGAACAGCGGTGGAAGTTTATGCAACGACCCTGCATTATGCTCCATGTAATCAGGATAACAAGGGCTTTAAAGTGGGGGTTATCCTGCCAAAGGGTACCAATTATCCGCTTGCAGAGAAGCATGAGGGATTGGAGGATGCCCTGATCACAGCAACCAATAAGTGGCTGATTGGTCATGCAGAGGGCGGACTGGATGCAGGTGCCCACATCGGACTGATCGGTAAAAATCTGAATATTAATGAGTGATAAGCACCATACATAAGGTGTTTGCATAAAGAAAGATCAATCAAAATGGAGGATGAAAACTATGATGTATAACACACCGTCAGTAAAGATCGGTATTGTTGCAGTCAGCCGTGACTGCTTTCCGGAATCTTTATCTGTAAACAGAAGAAAAGCACTGGTAGCAGCTTACGCAAAGAAATACGGAACGGACACAATTTATGAATGTCCGATCTGTATCGTAGAGAGTGAGATTCATATGGTACAGGCTCTTGAGGATATCAAGAAAGCCGGCTGTAATGCACTCTGTGTATATTTAGGAAATTTTGGACCTGAAATTTCCGAAACATTACTGGCAAAACACTTTGACGGACCGGTTATGTTCTGTGCCGCTGCAGAGGAATCCCAGGCAGATCTGCTGGATGGACGCGGTGATGCATATTGCGGTATGTTAAATGCAAGTTATAACTTAAAACTTCGTAATGTAAAAGCATATATTCCGGAATATCCGGTAGGAACTGCAGAAGAGTGTGCAGACATGATCCATGAGTTTGTACCTGTTGCATGCACCATTGATGGTCTGAACAACTTAAAGATCATCAGCTTCGGACCTCGTCCGATGAACTTCCTTGCATGTAATGCACCAATCAAGCAGCTTTACAACCTGGGTGTTGAAATCGAAGAAAACTCCGAGCTGGATCTGTTTGAAGCATTCAATAAGCATGCAAATGATGCAAGAATTCCGGAAGTTGTAGCAGACATGGCAAAAGAGCTTGGTGCCGGAAACAAGAAGCCGGAGGTTCTGGAAAAGCTTGCACAGTATGAGCTTACATTACTTGACTGGGTAGAGGCCCATAAGGGATATCGTAAATATGTTGCAATTGCAGGAAAATGCTGGCCTGCATTCCAGACACAGTTTGGATTTGTTCCCTGCTATGTCAACAGCCGTCTGACAGGAAGAGGAATTCCCGTTTCCTGTGAAGTAGATATTTACGGTGTATTAAGTGAGTTCATCGGAACTTGTGTCAGCCAGGATGCTGTAACTTTGCTTGACATTAACAACTCCGTACCTGCAGATATGTATGCAGAATCTATCAAGGATAAATTCCCGTATGCACACAAAGATACGTTCATGGGCTTCCACTGCGGAAATACATGCTCCAGCAAGCTTGCATTCTGCGAAATGAGAAACCAGAAGATCATGGCAAGAAGCCTTCCTGTAGAGGTAACAAACGGAACACTGGAAGGGGATATCGCGCCGGGTGATATCACATTCTTCCGTTTACAGTCCACATCCGACAATATTCTTCGTGCCTATGTTGCAGAGGGGGAAGTTCTTCCTGTGGCAACAAAATCCTTTGGAGCAATCGGCGTATTTGCAATCCCTGAGATGGGAAGATTCTATCGCCATGTATTAATTGAGAAGAATTATCCTCATCACGGAGCTGTTGCATTCGGACATTTCGGAAAAGCATTATACGAAGTATTCAAATACATCGGTGTGCTTCCGGAAGAAATCGGCTATAACCAGCCGGCAGGTGTCAGATATCCGACTGAAAATCCGTTCTAAGGCAGATACAGTCACAATTCAGGATCGGCAAGTGAAAATTTGCCGGTCCTGTTTTTAAATTACCGGTTATAATCAAACAATCGCGTCACATATTAAATGTAAATGTAATATTGAAAAAGAAGTTCAAAACAGAGCAAAATGCAACAAAAATGAATATTAGCATGGAAATGCTTGAAATACACAGATGAATCAGATGCAAAATGAAAGAAAAAATGCAAAAATCCGATGAGAGGAGAAAATGGGATATGGAGCTGATAAAGAACAAAGAAAAAAATGACGAATATAAGAAACGCGCAAAGGAGCTGGTAAAAAAGCTCACACTGGAAGCAAAAATACAACAGATGGTATTTCGTGCACCGGCAATTCCGGAGCTGCATATAAAGGCATATACCTGGTGGAATGAAGCGCTTCACGGTGTAGCACGTGCGGGCACGGCAACCGTATTTCCGCAGGCGATCGCGCTGGCAGCAACCTTCGATGAGGATCTGATCGAGCAGGTTGCAGATGCGATCGCAACAGAAGCACGGGCAAAATTTAATATGCAGCAAAAATATGATGATACAGATGCATATAAAGGTCTGACTTTCTGGGCACCTAATGTGAATATCTTCAGAGATCCGCGCTGGGGCAGAGGACATGAGACCTATGGGGAGGATCCCTATCTGACTTCCCGTATGGGAGTCCGTTTTATTGAAGGACTGCAGGGACATGATGAGAATTATCTCAAGACAGCCGCCTGTGCGAAGCATTTTGCGGTTCATTCGGGACCGGAGAACATGCGGCACTATTTTAATGCTGAAGTGAATAAAAGAGATCTGTATGAGACATATCTTCCGGCATTTGAGGCATGTGTCCGGGAGGCAAAGGTGGAAGCAGTCATGGGCGCCTATAACCGGACGAATGGTGAGCCGTGCTGCGGCAGCAAAACGCTGCTGACGGATATCCTGAGAGACAACTGGAGTTTTGACGGACATGTAGTATCGGACTGCTGGGCGATCAAGGATTTTCATGAAAATCACAAGGTGACGGACGGTCCGGTAGAATCCGCTGCCATGGCGGTCAATAACGGCTGCGACTTAAACTGTGGGGAGATGTTCTATTATCTTCTGGATGCGGTAAAACAGGGAAAAATTACAGAAGAAAAGATTGACCGGGCGGTAGAACGGCTCTTTACTACGAGAATGCGTCTGGGCTTGTTTGATGACAGAGAGACAGTACCGTTTTCCGATATTCCCTATACGGAGGTGGATTCGCCAAAAATGAGGGAATTAAACCGTGCAGTATCGGCACAGGGACTGGTATTACTTAGAAATGCGGATGGAATATTGCCGCTTGATATCAATAAGCTTGGTACGATCGGCGTGATCGGCCCGAATGCAAACAACAGACGTGCACTTGTGGGGAATTACGAGGGAACTGCGTCAAGATATGTTACTGTATTGGAGGGTATTCAGGACTATGTCGGAGACAGGGCAAGGGTACTGTATTCCGAGGCATGCCATCTGTACCGCGAAAAATGCGGGGATGTGACAAGGGAGAATGACCGGATCTCTGAGGCAAGGGCAGTGATTGATGAAAGTGATGTTATTGTTGCATGTATGGGACTGGACTCCGGGCTGGAAGGAGAAGAAGGCGATGAAGGGAATGCATATGCAAGCGGTGATAAGAGAGATTTAAGTCTGCCGGGCAAACAAAAGGAGATTTTAAATTTGCTTGCCGACTGCAAAAAGCCCGTGATCCTGCTTCTGATATCCGGAAGTGCATTGACACTGGAGAACCGGGAAGAGGATTTTGATGCGATCATGCAATGCTTTTATCCGGGAGCGGAGGGCGGACATGCCATCGCGCAGACCCTGTTCGGGGATAAAAGTCCGGAGGGAAAGCTGCCGGTGACTTTTTACCGTACAATAGAGGAATTGCCTGAATTTACAGATTACAATATGCAGGGACGTACTTACCGGTATATGAAGAGCGAAGCATTGTATCCGTTTGGATATGGACTGAGTTATGCCAAAATGAAGCTCTTGTCTGATGCGGAAACACAACAGCATATATCTGTCCGGCAACTACAACAGGACGGCATAAGGATTCCGTGTATCCTGGAAAATGAGTCAGTCTGTGCTGCGGGAGAAGTGGTGCAGGTATATGTTCATGCAGATCGGATAGATGCGGACGGCTCGGAGATCCGTTCGGACAGAATACCGAACGCACAGTTAAAAGCGATCCGCAAGGTACATATGGAAAAAAAGGAAGTACAGAAGATAGTGCTTATGCTTGGGGCAGATGCATTCAGACTCTGCAATGAAAACGGAGAGGCAAAGCTGTACCCGGGAACTTACACTGTGTTCGTCGGATTCCACCAGCCGGATCCAAGGAGCAATGTGCTGACGGGTCAGGAAGACCTGCGCATGACGGTTACGCTGGAACCCTGATCATGCAGGATTAAAGCGGCAGCAACGCATAGAAAACAGGGATCAGGATTGCCGGCAGCAGATTGCCGACGCGGATCTTTTTGCCAAATGCGATGTTGTACCCAACACAGAAGATCAGAATGGAGCCAACACAGGACATGTTGGAGATCAGTGCATCACTGAAAAACGGTGCAATCAGGGCAGCACAGAGTGTGATCGCACCCTGATAGATGCCAAGCGCAAGTGCGGAGAACAGAACCCCGATACCCAGAGAAGAAGCAAATACCATAACAATGATAAAGTCAAGGAGTGCTTTTGCGGCGAGCATGGAATAGTCGCCGGTCAGACCATCCTGAATGGAACCGACGATCGCCATGGCACCGACACAGATCACAAGGGAAGCCGTGACAAAGCCGTCGACAAAGGAATGATCGTTTTTTGCCCTGACCAGAGACTTTAATTTCTCTCCAAAGCGGTCCAGAAGCTGTTCAATATTGATCAGTTCTCCAATGAGACCGCCCAGAACCAGAGAGATGACGATCAGCAGTGTGTTTTGCGTGGAGATGGTGCCGGTCGTAGAATCAATATGCAGAATACCGGAGAGCGCGCCACCGAGACCGATGAAGATGGTGGCAAGTCCGCATGCCTGCATGAAAATTTCCTGAAACCGCTTTTTTAAACCCGATTTTATAAATAAACCGATGCCGCTGCCAATGATCACAGCAGCGACATTGATGATTGTACCAAGCCCTTTCATAGGGGTTCCTCCTGTGTTATGGTATATTATGCCGGATATAAGTATAGTAACGGGAAGGAAAAATTGCAATTAGTTTTTACGGAGGTGGCAGCGTGAAGAAATATACGATAGAAGAAATTGATAATTACCTGTTGATCCATAATCAGGGAGGAAAAGACATTGCGGTGGCAAAGGATGCAGAATCTGCTTATATAGAGGTGGATGGATATGCTTTCAGGGATCTGAACCATAACGGTACACTGGAGCCGTATGAGGACTGGAGGCTGTCTGAAGAAGAACGGATTGCGGATCTGGTAAGCAGAATGAGCATCCATCAGATGGCAGGGCTGATGTTATACAGTGCACATCAGTCGGTATCCTCCGGTGGAAATGTATTTGCGAAAATGTTTCAGGGAACATACAATGGAAAATCGTTTGAAGAAAGTGGCTGTCAGATCTATGAATTAAGTGATGAACAGAAGAAATTTTTGCGGGAGGATGATCTGCGTCATGTGCTCCTCACAGCAGTTGATGATGCAGAGACTGCGGCAAAATGGAATAACAGAATGCAGGAATATGCCGAGAAGATCGGACTGGGAATCCCATGTAACAACAGCTCAGATCCAAGACATATTCCCAGTGCGGACACGGAATTTAATGCAGGTGCGGGCGGAGATATCTCGAAATGGCCGGATTCCTTAGGAATGGCAGCTACCTTTGACCCGCAGATCACCAAACGCTTCGGACAGGTAGCTTCCACTGAATACCGGGCGCTTGGCATCACAACGGCACTGTCTCCGCAGGTCGATATTGCCACGGAACCGAGATGGATGCGCTTCAGCGGCACCTTCGGAGAGGACAGCACGCTGTCGGCGGATATGGCGCGCAGTTATTGTGACGGTTTCCAGACGGATGAAAAAACAGGCGGATGGGGATATGGCAGTGTCAATGCCATGGTAAAGCACTGGCCCGGTGGCGGAAGCTGTGAAGGCGGCAGGGATGCCCACTACCAATATGGAAAGTATGCGGTATATCCGGGAAAGAATTTTGCAGAGCATCTGAAACCATTCACAGAAGGTGCTTTTCAGCTCACAGGAGGGACAAAGGAAGCGTCCGCAGTAATGCCATATTATACGATTTCCTATGACCAGGATGAGAAGAATCACGAGAATGTTGGTAATTCCTACAGCAAATATATCATTGGAGATCTGTTGCGTGATACCTACGGATACGACGGCGTTGTATGTACGGACTGGATGATCACGAAGGACTGTGAGAGAATGGATTCCTTTGTTGGCGGAAAAAGCTGGGGGGTGGAAGCGCTGACCGAGGCAGAGCGGCATGCAAAGGCAATAGAAGCAGGTGTGGATCAGTTTGGTGGAAATAATGAGATAGAACCGGTGCTGGAAGCATACCGGCTGGGCGTTTCCAGGCATGGAGAGGAAACCATGCGGAAGCGATTTGAAAAGAGTGCAGGGCGCTTGCTGCGTAATATGTTCCGCACGGGCTTATTTGAAAATCCCTATCTTGACCCGGAGGAGTCTGAAAAAATTGTCGGGAATAGCGAATTCATGAAAGAAGGATTTGCGGCACAGATTAAATCCGTTGTTATGCTGAAAAACAAAAATCATGTGCTTCCGGTCAGAAATCGCCAAAAAGTATATATCCCCAAGCGGCGGATGGCGGCAAGCAGGGATTGGTTTGGCAATGAGATCCCTGCCCGTGAGGAATTACCGGTACCGTGCAATGTGATAGAACAGTATTATAGATTGGTGGAGGATCCGGCAGAAGCAGATTTTGCGATCGTGTTTATGGAGTCTCCGCAAAGCTGCGGGTATGATCCGGAAAAAGGGTATCTGCCGGTAACCCTGCAGTACCGCCCCTATACCGCGGCTGTTACGCGAAAAGAAAGCATTGCACAGGATCCGCGTGAGAGGATCGTGAACAGAAGCTATTACGGAAAAACCAATACAGCGAATAATGAGGCTGATCTGGATGTGTTGCTCGAGACCAGAGCGGCAATGAAGGAGAAGCCCGTGATCGTATCGATCAGGTGTACCAACCCCATGGTGATGGGGGAAGTGGAACCGTACGCGGATGCAATATTAACAGACTTCAATGTGCAGGCTCAGGCAGTACTGGAACTGGTGAGTGGCAGGCATGAGCCTTCCGGGCTGTTGCCCTTCCAGATGCCGGCGGATATGGAGACCGTGGAAACGCAGTTTGAGGATGTGGCGCATGACATGAGATGCTATGTGGATGAGGCAGGCCACCGCTATGATTTTGCCTATGGCATGGATTATCAGGGCGTGATCTGCGATGAACGTGTGAGAAAATATGGAAGAGGATAGGAAGAGGCGCAGAATGAAAAAAGAAGAGAATCATAAAAACAGACCGGGATCAAAGAAACGAATACTGTTGTTTGCATTTGCGGCATTGCTTATACTGGGCGGTTGTGCTTCAAAGGCAGAGAATACGGATGGAACCGCGGATTCGGGCAATACACAGGAAATGACGGATACGGACAGTGCGCAAGACGGATTTGCTGATGCGCAGGAGCAGACAGCGGGGGTTCCACCGCTAACGGAGTATGTCTCGGATGAAGAAATGGAACGGGCGGATATGTGGGGAAGCTGCGATGATGCGGCGCTTGCGGCAGTCATGAAAAAAGCGGCAGCAGGTGAGCACGTTACGATTGCCTGTATCGGAGGCTCTATTACAGAGGGAACGATCTCGAACGGAAGTGACGATGCACAGGTTGGCTTTAAGAAAAGCTACGCCAATATCTTTTTTGAGTGGTGGGAAACTGCTTTTCCGGACACAGAATTTACCATGATCAATGCGGGAATTGGTGCAACGGATTCCTATATCGGAGTGCACCGGGTACAAAAGGATGTGCTGGATTATCAGCCGGATCTGGTACTGGTGGAATTTTCGGTAAACGACAGTAACTCTGTAACCGCAAAGACCAATTATGACAATCTTGTCCGAAAAATATTAAAATCAGACAGTAATCCGGCGGTCATGCTTCTGTTTATGGGTCAGACAAACGGCTCCAATGCACAGGAACAGCATGTGCTGGTAGGATTTAATTACCAGCTTCCGATGGTCAGCTATGCCAATGTGATCAGCGACATGATGCAGAACCAGATCTATACGGATAAACAGCTTTCGGGAGATGTGACACACCCGTCAGCTTTGGGACATGCCATTGCAGGGGAGATTCTCTGGAAATATCTGAATGCCGTATATGTGGATATGGATGCTTATGAAGATCCAAAACCCTTTGATCAAGCTGCAGTGACCTATGAGGCATATATGGATGCGAAGATCCTTGATAGCCTCACCATTGCAGCGGATGACCTCGGTACCTTTCAGGAGAGCAGTGTGTTTGACCGCTTTCCGAATGACTGGACCTGTAAAGAGGGGGACGGAGATCTGACATTTACCGTGAATTGCAGGAATATCGGTATCATGTATTATCAGACGATCGATGGAAAGAGCGGACAATATGAAGTCTATGTGGATGGGGAATGTGTACGCACACTGAATGCTGATTTTTCAGGCGGATGGGGGAACCATGCCGAAGCAGTGGAGGTATATTCTTCCGATGAAACAGCGGAGCACACCATTGTGATCAAAAAAGCACCGGATTCCACGGGGGATGTTTTCACGGTTCTGGGGCTGATGATCTCATAAGCCTGCCGGATCGCATTGCGCAGTAAAATACAGAAACAGGAATGGATAGAAATTGTGACAGAACTGGAAGAATATTACAATAAATTCAATGAAGATAAGAGACTGACGAAACCGCATGGACAGGTAGAGTACCGTACCTCCATGAAGTATATTCATGAATGTCTGGACAGGCTGTGTCATGGCGGCAGGGATCATGCGGACATCAGGATCCTTGATGTCGGTGCGGGTACGGGAGCGTATGCCCTTCCCCTTGCGGCGGAAGGATATGCTGTCACTGCGGTTGAACCGGTACGTCATAATTTAAGCAGATTAAAACAGAAGGATACAGAGGGAAAAGTGAAGGCATATCAGGGCAATGCCATGGACCTGAAACGCTTTGCGGATGGGAGCTTTGATGTGGTGCTGCTATTTGGACCGATGTACCATCTGTTTACTTTTGCGGACAAAGTAAGAGCAATGCAGGAGGCGCTCCGGGTCACAAAGGACGGCGGCTATATCCTGATCGCTTATATCATGAATGAATATGGGGTGCTCAGCTACGGCTTCCGGGAGGGGCATGTGAAGGAATGTCTTGCGGACGGCAGGCTGGATCAGAATTTTCACTGCGTGTCCGGACCAAAGGAATTGTATGACTATGTCAGACTGGAGGATATGGAACGCCTGAATGCGGCAGTGGGAGCGCACCGTGTGAAGATCATTGCGGCGGATGGACCGGCAAATTATATGCGACCGTTATTGCACGCGATGGATGCGGAAACCTTTGAACTGTTTATGCGATATCATCTGTCGACCTGTGAACGCGCAGAGCTGCTCGGCGCCAGTGCGCATCTTGTGGATATCATTAGAAAAGAACCGGTGGATTAGCCGAGGTGCGATAACGAAGTGATTATATAAGGTGGGCGGCACAGTGAAAGCTGTGCCGCCGCTTTGCGTTATCAGGCTGTTTCCTTTTTTGAATATGCTTGACCACAAGTCGGGTTAGCACCGCCTTGCGGTAATTATTTATCTTTCCACAATCATCAGTACGCCTTCTGCGCCAACCTTATTTTCAGGTTCTATAAGCAGACCTTCGCGAATACATTCCTCGATCGCCTTTGCCAATATTCTGACTCCTGCAATAAGTCTTGTATAGATTTGATACTCGTTCATTAGGTGTTCGGGAATGTGTGTTCTCATAAACGCAGAAAGCTCAGCAGCAATTTGTTCAATAACCATTCCCATATCATTATTGAAATCAGGAGAAAGATTATAGAAATCCATAACGTTCTTTTTGTCAATCACAATTATTTTAGGTTCAATGATATTTCCATTCTTGCGAAGATACCCACATTCAAGAGCTTTGGCTGCTATTTCTTTTTCATTTTCGGACAGATCGTCAATAGCAAGCCCTCCAATGGCTTTTAGTACCAATAAAAGTTTGGGATCGTGAGATAGATTGTGTCCACAATGAAAGTGCTTATCGATACGCTTGCCATAAATGTTGGATACGAATACCGACTTATACCCGCTGATTGAAGTTGCATCTATACCATCGCTACCGTAGAAATCAAATTCAGGATATTGTTCATCGGTATATGCAACTGCAACACAGGAAAATGCTCTATTGACCGGAACAATATCAGAGAAGTATTTTTCTGCAAGAACATGATTGATTCTTTCTTCAAAATCCCAAACTGTTTTTGAGATCAAAGACCACATAATAAAACGTAAATCCTTTTGTTCGCTTAAATAAGGGAATGAAAGTATTTTTTCTTCATTCTTTCTTAGCGTGTTTTTGATGACTTCGCAAAATTCAGGTAAATGCTTTTCGTAAATTTTATTGGCCTGGTCATACTCATCATAATCCACCAAATGAATATTTACTGCATACTTACCGTTCTCAAGTTTGCGGAGCATGCCGTATTTTCCGTTTTCACCGTGACATTGAATTTCCAATTCCTCTTCGATATAAGGCATAGGAACGCAAAGTTCTTCAGACAGTTTTTTTGCTGACTTTGGTTTGTCTTTGCACAAATATATTAAGTTTTGAGAAAACATCCTTTCGGTTTTAGAACGGGGATCGTTGCCGCAAGGATTTCCGGTTCCTGTAACAGCCAATTTGACAGGCTTTAATACATATGTTCTTTCACTCATAGTTTCAACCTCTTTTCTAACTGAATTTCGTGCCGAAAACAAGCGTTGCTTTACGGTGGTTTCATTGATATGAAGTCTTGTAGCAATCTCTTTAACCTTCAACTCATCAATGTAGAACATTACCATTACTTCGCGGTATGCCTTTGACAAAAAAGCAATTTCATTGAAAATCCTGCTTATTTGTTCTTGTTCGGCTTCTTCCTCAACAAATTCTTCTATTTCATTTTCTTTAGATGCTAACATCAGGTTGCTGTTTTCAATGCTGAACACTTGGCGTTCCGCATTTCTTTTTTCACAATAATCAGCATAAACTCTGCGGGCAACAGACCATACAAAGGCATAAAAATTATCAATACGTTCTTGTTTGTGTATGGCTGATATTACTGCAAGAACTATATCCGAGCATAGATCCTCAGCTTCAAAAGATGTATTACACCTATGATAAGAAAAATGATATATCTTATCAAGGAAGTCTTTGTTATTAAGTAATTTTAGCGTTTCGTTTGTTTTCATCTTGCACCTTTTTCGTTTCAATCATGATTGTTACGCCTATATAGTCGGAATAATCTGAGGTTGGTTAGGTGGTTTGAAAATTTTTTTGAAATGCCGCCCGCTTTATTGCAGGCGGCAGGATTGCATTATTTGATTTGAAGAATTTCGGATAATTAGGAGTGGGTAAAGTTACGAATAACACTTTAAATTCTTTGAATTGAGTTTGCCTGAAGATGATCCGGTCTACACCCTGAAAAAGTTTTGGAGGAATTAGATTTTACCAGGTTTTTAGCTCAGTATTCAACCATGGGAAACTTTGGTTACAGCACCTCATCATTAGCGCCGGTTCTTTTTGATGGTAGGGCTGTTTATTTTTTCTTTTTCTCTGCTTTTTCACGATACAGCTCCATGTCGGACTGCTTCAGTGCTTCATCAAACCGGAAATCAATGGAAGTATGGACGCAGAAGCCGATGCTTGCGGTGATGGAATACGGTTTGGAACTGATCTTATTTTTATGCACCAGTATCCGGTTAAATTCCGCACGGAGGGCTTCTGTGGATATTCCGGCTTCTGGAACAGGTGCAAACAATACCATCTCATCCCCGCCGAATCTGGCACAGAGCTTATCCGGCAGTACCAGTTCGTTCAGCGCCTTGGCAATGGTGATGATCGCATAGTCTCCTTCCGCATGGCCGTAAGTATCATTGATGTGCTTGAGCCCGTCAAGATCGGCAGAAGCAACCAGATAAGCACATGCGGGAGAGGCGGGAGCCTGCTGCAGCACATGCTCCAGTTCCTTATAAAAGCCGTTTCTGTTGTATAACCCGGTCATGGCATCGTGCTGGTACATCTGTTCCATACAGTGGGTCATATATTTCTGATAGCGGAGATTCCGATAATTGCCGATTAGATTCTTTATGGCTGTGACAAACTGCGGAATACGGCAGTAAGTGTCATAATCCATTACCGGATAACAGCAGAAGAAACCGAGCGGAATATCGATATCGTTGAGTGCCGTGAAGATCAGCGGATTGCCACGCTCCAGAATGGACGACAGATCCGGTAATATCTTCTCTTTAGGAAAAACAGCAGTGGAGGAGCTTCCATAACGGAAGATCAGCTCCATCGTATCGTCAAAACTTGGCGTTTTTCCCTGTAACCGGGGGTCGGAAGTGACCTCCAGACAGCCATGATTTAATACGATACAGGTATCCGAAAAACCATATTCATGTAAGGAACGGATCAGTGTATCCGGAGTCGCAGCGGTCAGAACGCGTGATGACATCTCATAGAGGAGACGCTCATCATCCTGATATTTGTAAAAACGATCCCTTGCCTTTTTTAACTGATCGGCAGTATTGCGGGGGGCATCCAGCCGTTCCTCGCAGCCGCAGGAGCAGGCAATCCGCAGTTCATAGGGAATGCGGTATTGCGCCTGTGTATGGGAAGAAAAACCGGGCTGCAGGATCACCTGCAGAATCCGGTCCGTCATATTCTGATAGTTGCAGCCACAGGTGGTTAATGACGGGGTACAGACTCTGGCCTCCTCTGTCCCGTCAAAACCGGTAACGATCACATCCTGGGGAACGCGCAGTCCATGGGACTGCAGAACTGCACAGGCGGTGATTGCCATCATATCATTTGCGCACAGAATGACACCCGGAAGTTTTTCTGAGGCGATCATATTTTCAACAATGGTCTGTGTGGGTCCCCACCAGTAATCCCCATAGCTTAGCATGGTATCCTGAAAGGAAAGAGCATTCTCTGCGAGGACTTTTTTAAAAGAGGCAATGCGTTGTTCGGAAAATGTTTCATCCTTTCGGCCAGCAATCATGTGCAGATCCGTAATATGATGTTCGTGGATGATATGCCGCACCAACTGTTCAAAGCCGGCCTGATAGTCGAATATAAAATTGATACCGGATGCATTGGCACCATTGATCATAATGACGGGAGTGTCGTTTTCTGATGCACGTGCGCAGATGTCAGTTACAACGGATTTATCCAGAAAAGATTCGTCAAAGATAAGAAGAGCGTCCAAAACGGAGTAGTGAATCAGATCAAAGATACGCTTTTCACCGGTTTCATTTGGTGTGTGCCAGTAGAGGTCGGAACAGGTCTGATAGATAAAGAGCCGGCAGCCCTGTTTTTGCACAGACTTATGTAAGGCGCACAGAAACTCGAAGTTCCGTTCGTCATGTACTCTTGATATGCAAAGTCCGATAATACGATATCCACGGTACATAGGATCGCCTTCCTTTTTTGTGACTATAGTACCATAAAAATGAGCAAAAATCAATGATTGCAAATTGAATGAAAAGGGGAATCGTTGTAGAATACTAAGAAACAATCAGATAAAAACAAACAGGAGGCAGGCTATGTGCACAGCAGCAACTTATAAAACGAAGGACTTTTATTTTGGCAGGACTCTGGACTATGAATTTTCCTATGGGGATGAGGTGGCGGTCACGCCGCGCAACTATCCGTTTGCGTTCCGGCATATGGAGCCGATTGGGAAGCATTATGCGATGATCGGGATGGCATATATGGCAGGGGACATGCCGCTGTATTATGATGCGGTAAATGAAAAAGGACTGGGGATCGCAGGATTGAATTTTGTCGGAAATGCCTGCTATACAGAACCGTGTGAGAAGACGGAGGCAGAGAAAAACGGACGCTTTCAGGTAGCGCAGTTTGAACTGATCCCGTGGCTTTTGGGGACATGCACCTGTGTGAAGGAGGTCAGGGAAAAGCTGGCACATACGGATATCGTGAATACGCCCTTTAGCAGGGAGCTGCCGCTTGCTAAGCTTCACTGGTTCATTGCAGATCGTGAAGAAGCAATCACCGTGGAATCCGTAAAAGAGGGCTTGCAGGTATATGACAATCCTGTCGGCGTTATGACCAACAATCCGCCGTTTCCGCAGCAGATGTTCCATCTGAATAATTACAGAAATCTTTCGACCCAAACGCCTGCCAATTCCTTCTCGGAAAAGCTGCCCCTGCAGGTATACAGCCGGGGGATGGGCGCACTGGGGCTGCCCGGAGATCTGTCTTCCCAGTCAAGGTTTGTCAGAGTGGCATTTACGAAAATGAATGCCGTATCGGAGGACAGTGACATGGCAAGCATCAGTCAGTTTTTCCATATTCTGGGTTCTGTGGAGCAGCAGAGGGGCTGCTGTGACGTTGGGGAAGGAAAGTATGAAATCACGATCTATACCTCGTGTTGTAATACTGCCACGGGTGTCTATTATTACACGACTTATGACAATCATCAGATCACGGGAGTGGATATGCACCGGGAAGATCTTGAGGGCAGCCGTCCCGTACATTACCCGCTGATAAAGGAGGAACAGATCAGACTCCAGAATGCGTAAGCATTATTTGTAGACCATAAAACCGTTTCCGACGATCTGTTGTGATTCGGAGAAGATAATGAACGCCTGCGGATCGGTCGCAAGGATCTCTTTTTGGAAATGCGGGATCTCGTTCTCTTTCAGGGCACAGATCAAAACGTGATTTTTCTCCATGGTATAGGCACCTACGGAATCGATGATCGTGACACCACGGGGAGAGCCCGAAACCAGTTTTTTGGATAATGCAATGCCCTTGTCCGTGACAACAAATGCCAGTTTGGAAACATTTAATTTGCTGATCAGGAAATTGACGGAAAAAGAGGCAAGAAACAGTGCGATGATCCCGTACAGGGCAAGGTCGATCTGACGGAAAACACAAAGTGACAACAGGATTACCGAGGAATCAACGATCAGCAGCAGATTGCCGATTTTGACCTGTGGAAAAATGCACTGTACGAGGCGGCTTAAGATGTCGGTGCCACCGGTGGAAGCGCCCTCAACGAGGGTGAGACCGATTCCGACGCCATAGAGCAGGGAGCCAAACACGGACGCCAGAAAAACATCCTGTGTGAGTGGCGGAATATAGGAAAACACCTGGACAAACAGGGACAGCAGCAGGGAACCAAAAAGCGTGTCTTTGACAAAGTGAAAACCAAGTGCCTTGAACGAAACAGCAAGCAAAATAAGATTGATAACGGCAAAGGAAATACCGGGCTGGATCCCGAAGGTGTGGAACAGGATTGTGGAGATACCGGATACGCCGCCACTGACGACCTTATTTGGTGTGTAAAATACGCTGATTGCAAATGCAACCAGCAAAACTCCGAAAATAATAGCGCTGTATTTTTTTATCATCTTTTTTTTCATGTTCGCATCCCCGTTTTTCTTATATGGTTATTTATGACCGGTAACAGATACTATGCCGGTGACCTTTCAGTAACTATGTCACAAAAAGTGCGTACTTTACAACGGATTTGTATGCACCTATTCTAATCTTGCAGGCTGCGGATTGCAAGAAGCGATTGGCATAAGTATAAAAAAGACTATGGGAGCTTGGAGAAATAAAAGTGACACGGGGCGGATTATATGCTAAACTACGGTTAGATTATACTAACAAGCGGAGGTATCAATGCGATGAATGAAATATTCCATAGAACAAGCATCAGAAGCTATCAGGATAAACCGGTGGAGGCTGAGAAAATTGAAATACTGTTGCGGGCTGCAATGGCGGCACCTTCCGCAGGAGACCAGCAGCCGTGGGAATTTTATGTGGTACTTGATAAGGGCAGGCTGGAAAGATTAGCAAAGACCAGTCCCTATGCGGGCTGCACGGCAAAAGCACCAATGGCATTTGTGGCGTGTACCAGAAAGCAATGCATTTTTCCGGAATATGCACAGATCGATCTGAGCGCAGCCGTGGAAAACCTGCTGCTTCAGGCTGATTCACTGGGACTTGGCGCAGTCTGGCTCGGAATAGCACCGTTAAAAGAACGCATGGAGGCTGTGAGAAAAGAACTGGATATTCCGGAGGAACTGGAGGCGTTTGCCATTATCCCCTGTGGCTATCCGGAACAGGTCACAGCGCAGGAAGACCGTTATGAACCGGAACGGGTTCATTATGTTACAGATTGAGGGGAGATACGGGATGTCACAAAAGAGTACTGCAAAATTCATCTATAACCTGACGATGCGCAGAAGCAGACGCATGATCAAAGCAGAATATGGAGAAGCGTTCTGGCATGACTTTCAGGAGAAGAGCGACAGAAAATTTGCCGGTCTGATGAAGGATTATCCGAATATCGGAAACAGTATGTTTGCATTCAATTATGCATATGCACCCGGCTATGTGGCATGGTATACCTCAATGGAAGCGCTTGGTCTGGATGCACATCAGTGTGATCTGCTGATGCTTAAAATGAATGAGAAGATGTTACTCACTGTTCCGAAGGGACTGCTTCATGCAGTGGGAAAGGCATACTATAAGAATATGAGCAGGACAGCGAAGAAGCGTACGGCGAATCCGCCCTCACAGATCCATCCCTTTGACTGGGAGATCGATTACCGTGAGGTGGATGCTGACCGCTTTGAGATCGATATCAAAAAGTGCGGATTTATTACCTATGCGGAAAAATACGGCGGCACCCATATGCTGCCCGGGATCTGTCAGGTCGATTACATGATCTCCCATTATATGAACGTGGGATTTGACAGAAACCAGACACTTGGTGCCGGCGGGAATAAATGCGACTGTAAATACTGCCTGACCGGAAGCTGCAGCTGGAATATGGAGCAGCGGCTGCGCGAGAGAAAATAAAGCGTCAGGAAAGGAAATACCAGAAAAGGGAAGCGTCAGGACTGCTTTTTGTTCATGCGTGCGGCACGCCGATAGTCAAGCGGCTTCATGGAGTAAGCTGTCCGGAATACATTGGCAAAACGTCCCTGATTGGCATAACCGCATTCTCTTGCAATATCTGCAATGGACAACCGGGAATCAGCGAGCAGCTCAGCAGCATGTGCCATCCGTGTACAGTTCAGGTATTGGGACACATTCATACCGTATACCGCATGAAAATAGCGCTTCAGACTGGTTTCCGATACATGCAGAGAAGCGGCAACAGAGCCGACAGAGATATGGCGGCTCAGATCGGCGGTAAGGATCTCTTTTAATTTTTTTGCCAGCATTGCCTGGGTTTTGGTCAGATAGATCGTATTGGTTGAAGAAAAGGACTCATGATCGCACAGATATTTCAGGATCTGTAAGGTAGTGAGTCTTATTTGTCCCAGATGACTGCTGTCCGGTTCGTCCGGGAGCGTGCTCCACATTTTAAGGACCGCATCGGGGGCATAGAAGGCGGCACCGTTTGCATAGGTCTGAAACAGACTGTCAATGTCAATGGAGAACAGCCCGAGGATATCCGCAGTCATGCGGTCAAAGAGCCCCGGCAGAATATAGATCTCATATCCGAGATATTCGGAGGAGGGATAATAAAAATCATCATGGGGAAACGTGGAGGAAACATTCATAAGACCATGATCGATATAGCTGTAATTATCATTGCTGATCTTAAATTCACATCTTCCGTCCATACAGTAATTGATCAGAAATACATCGCCCGGCATGCTGTTATGCCGGTTGGGGATGATCTGCGTATGGATATCATTCAGCATCAGAAAGATTCCGGGAAGAATGGAATACCCTGTCAGATCCATATAACCGTCTGACAGCTCCTGATGCAGGGTCAGAATGTCTGATGCGCCGGACATGAACAGACCGACATCATGGGTTGCTTTATCTTTTTTCATGAAATAACGCTCCTGCATATTTGCTGAATCCATTATATCTTTCAGTGTTTTAAAAATCAAACTCGTATAGAAATGCGTGGCTGAACGAAGCTTTTTTAATGAAAGTGGTATAGAAAAAAAGATAGAAGCATCATACACTGCATAGTGGTTAGAATATTCTAACCGAAGAAACAGAGCAGGCGGATGCCTGTGAACAAGACGGACATGAGGAGACAGTATGATGAGATTATCAGAAGCAGATGCAGGCTATGAAGGCTATGTCGGAAATATTACCGGCAGTCATCATCTGTTATCCAGACTGATCGGGATTGGAATTGCACCCGGCAGCAGGATACAGGTGATCCAGAACAAAAAGGGGCAGCCGGTATTGTTCTATTGCAGGGACTCCGTAATCGCACTCAGTAAAAAAGACTGCGAAATGATCGAGATGGAAGGAGAACCGGTATGAGTAAGAGAATTGCATTATTGGGGCAGCCCAATTCAGGAAAATCTTCCGTTTTTAACGGACTTACGGGATCCCATCAGCATGTGGGAAACTGGCCCGGAAAAACAGTGGAGCGCAAGGAAGGCAGATTCCATTATCAGGGAGAAGAATACAGTGTGATCGATCTTCCGGGAAGCTACAGCTTATCGGCGGGCTCGGATGAAGAGGTCATTACGGCAAATTATATCAAATCGGGTGCGGCTGATCTGGTCGCAATACTGGTGGACAGCTCCCAGCTTGAGCGTTCCCTCTACATGTATACCGATTATATTGGTATCAATACGCCTGCCATATTGATCCTGAACCTGATGGATGTGGCAGAGCAGAAGGGAATCCGTATTGATACGGAGAAGCTCAGTGCGAAGCTCGGCATTCCGGTGATCGGATTCGTGGCATCGGATATCAGGAGATATGCAGGACTCAAGGAACAGCTTGCACAGGCAGTTGCCGAAGCAAGAATACCGGATAAAGAAGCAATGATGAAGCTCTACAGACAGGACGCGGATTTTGAAGCACTTGTGGAAAAGCAGCCGCAGAAGCATGTGTATTCCAGAGAAAAGCTGGCGGTCAGTGAACTGGAAACGACCGATCAGGGGCTGATCCTGTCAGGAAAGCACAAATATGAATATATCGATGAGCTGCTGAAGGATACAGTTACAAAGAAAAAACAGGAGCCGGAGTTATGCGGCTTTGATAAAAAGGCACTGGGCAGACATTCAGGAAAATGGATCGCATTTGGTATTATTGTTGCAGCACTTATGGCGGCGATGATCGTTGCAGCCCCCATTATGAGTGGCGGGTTCGGTCTTGGTACACTGATCAGCGCACCACTTGAAAAGCTGATGATCAGTATGAATGTATGGAAGCCGTTAGCAGAGCTGGTTTATGTGGTAATACCGAATGTTCTGGCATTTACGATATCCATGGCAGGCTTTGTACTGGGTGTAACCTTTGCATTTGCGATTATTGAGGATGTCGGATATATGTCGAGAATATCCGTGGTGTTCAATTCTGCAATGGAACGTCTGGGACTGCAGGGAAAAAGTATGTGCTCCCTGTTGATGAGTATGGGCTGTAATATGGCAGGTGTTGCGGGAAGCCGGGTGATCGATAATGCCGGGCAGAGATTCCTGACCATGATCCTGGTGTGGAGCATTCCGTGCGGATCCACCCTGTCCCTGGCGCCGATGTTGGCAACGGTCTTTTATGGACCAACGGGGGCGATCGCGATCGTGCTGACCATGTTCCTGGCAACCATGCTGTCCCTGTTTCTGGTGTCAAGAATATTCAGGGGAAAACTGATCAGTGAGGATGATAAGGGAGGTATCGTTATGGAGCTTCCGCCATACCATAAGCCGAAGTGGGGGCATATCATCAGAACGACACTGATGAAGGCCGGAGATATCTTCAAACGTGCTTTTGGCGTGATCACGCTTGTATCCATCATATTCTATCTGCTGTCCTATAACTGGTTCGGCGACAGCAGCATACTGGCGGAGATTGGTAAATTTATCGCTCCTGTTTCAGAGAAATTCGGTATGACCTGGCAGATGTTCATGGCATACATATCCTCCATGGTTACCAAGGAATCCCTGTTGGGCGTAATCAATGCGCTGTACAGTAATACGGATATGGCCAATGCGGCATTCAATGCAAAATCCATGGGAATGACGGAGAACATGATGAATCTTCTGCCGCAGGTAATCTCAAAAGCACAGGCACTTGGATTTATCATGGCAATCGTATTTAACGTGCCGTGTACCATGACGGTTGCAGCTACCTTCCGCGAGAACCATTCCAAGAAGTGGATTGCACTTTCCGCTGCATACTATCTGGGATTCTCACTGGTTCTGGCATTTGTGTTCTATCATGTCGGACTTCTGATATGGAACTGATCATTGTATAAACGGTGTAAAAGAGGGAAGGATGCCCCGGCAGATAATCTACTGATCTGTCGGGGCAATCTGTTTTTTTATAAGTATTGATAAAATTTCTTGACTAAGGGAAAAGACGGTATTATGCTGTGGTTAGCATAAACTAACCAATACCGATGATACGGTTTTGCAAATATCAGAATGAGGAGAGATAACATGAGTGAACAGAAAGGAAAGACGATCGTAGATTTTCAGGATGTGGTAAAGACCTATGGAGAGGGAGAGGCACTTCAGTATGCCGTAAACCATGTGGATTTCAGTGTTCAGGAGGGAGAGTTCGTGGTAATTCTGGGACAGTCCGGTGCGGGCAAGTCTACAGTACTGAACATGCTTGGCGGCATGGATAAACCGACCGCCGGAAAGATTATGATCGACGGGGAAGAAGTATCCGCGATGAATGATAAACAGATGTCTGAATTCCGGGCAAGAAAGATCGGCTTTATTTTTCAGTTCTATAACCTGATTCCCAGCCTTACCGTATATGAAAATGTTGCACTTACCAAGAGCATTGTGAAGAATGCGGCAAGCGCTGATGAGATGCTGGATGCGGTGGGTCTGAGCAGTCATAAGCGTAAATTCCCATCCCAGCTATCCGGGGGCGAACAGCAGCGTGTTTCCATAGCGAGAGCGTTGGCAAAGAAGCCGCGGATTATCCTTGGCGATGAGCCGACGGGTGCGCTGGACTCCGAAACGGGCGTGATCGTACTATCCCTGTTACAGAAGCAGAGCAGGGAGAAACATAATACGGTAATCCTGGTTACCCACAATGCGGATATTGCAAAGTGTGCCGATAAGGTGATCCGCATGAAGAACGGGAAGATCAGGGAGATCATTACCAATGAACATCCGCTTGCAGTTGAGGAGGTGGAGTGGTAATGCTGATCCGGAAAATGTTTCGTGAGTTCAGATCCAATTTTGGAGCATTTTTCTCTGTATTTTTACTGGCAGCGATCGCGATGATGCTGTTCATCACCTTTGAAGGACATGTGCTGTCCCAGGGAATAGCCAGGGAAGACTATCATAAGAAATGCAGCCTGTCCGATGTCTGGATGTACAGGGAAGAATTTACCGCGGATGATCTGGAAGCCGTGCGGGCACTTGATTTTGTGGAAAAAGCGCAGCTACGGATCGGCGCGACCGGCAGTGCACCGGATTATGACGGTGCGCAGGTGGACTTTTACATAGAGGAAGAAAATCTTGTGAACACCCCCTATCTGATCGAGGGCGAGCCGTATGATGCAACGGACACGACGGGTGTGTGGCTTGCCAATGCGTTTGCGGTCAGACGGAATATCCATGTCGGGGATGATTTTACAATCGAATATCACGGACTGAAGGTAACCAAAAAGGTAAAGGGTCTGATCGAAAGTGCGGAGTATGAGTTCCGTCAGGCGGACGGGGATGCGGATATGTATCTGGAAAATATTGCGATCGCCTATCTTGCCTATGATGAAGAACTTCTGCGCGGGATCCCCTATACACAGATGATCGTCAGGACAACGGATGGAAAAGGGCTTGCGCATGAGAAAGAGATTGCCGACAGCATTGATAATAACTATGCAGCAATGATCGGGAGGGATTCGGTTCCGGGACTTGCAAGACTCGACAGTGAGCTTGAGCAGCACCAGACCTTCTCCTATGCGTTTGTCATTATATTTGTGGGAATTGCCGTACTTGTGATCGCAACCTCCATGAAGAGAATGGTGGAAAAACAGAGGACACAGATCGGTACGCTGAATGCACTTGGTATGAAACGTGGGAAAGTGCTGTTTCATTATATGAGCTTCAGCTTGTTCATTTCCCTGTTCGGTGTGATCATAGGAACATTGATCGGTGTTTTCTATACCTGTCCGCTGATCATGGATATGTTTGCAGAGTGGTATATCGTGCCGGGACTGCATTCTGTTTTCCACCCGGTCTATATTACAATCGGTGCATTTATTGTCGGCGTCTGTGTACTGTCCGATTTCTTAAGCTGTAGAAAAGTATTGAAGGTAAAGCCGGCGGAGGCACTCAGACCGGCACCGCCGAAGCAGGGCAAAAGCTGTCTGTTTGAGAAACTTCCGTTCTGGAACAGGCTGTCCTTTTCCGACCAGTATAATCTGAGGGATCTGTCAAGAGCAAAGCTGCGCGCATTTATGTCATTGATCGGAACAGCGGTGGGAATGCTGCTGATGGTCTACGGGGTTGGCTGTAACGAACTGGTATCCAACGTGGAAGAGATTAACTTTGGACGTGCAATGGTATCGGAATATCAGCTGAAGCTCTCCGAAGAAGCGGATCTGTCCCGGGTGGATACGTTAAGCGGGGAACTGGACGGGGAGCTTGTCATGATCAACCAGATTGAGGTATCCAAGGTTAGGAACCCGGTCTCCGATCAGAAGAAGAAACAGACGATCACGGTTGTAGAGGGTAAAGGACTCTATAACATTCTGGATGTGAACAATCAGATTATGGATCTGGTGCCGGGAACTGTGGCAGTGAGTCACAAGCTCTCGGAGACAATGGATATCCATATCGGAGATACCATCTATTGGCACCTGTATTCCAAGAATACCTGGTATGAAGCCACGGTCGGTGCAATCTACCGGAACTCAGATACGCAGGGAATTGCCTATCTGCGTGAGGATTATGAAAAAACAGGTGCGGCATATATTCCGACCATGTTAATGACGAATGCGGATGCAAGGGATAAAGCGTCTCTAAGCTACGTTACCGGAGTCAGCCATAAGCAGGAGATGAAGGAAGCGTATGAAAAGAGTATGGAGGTCATTAGCATGATGGTCGTGCTGATGATCGTTTTCTCGGTGATCCTGATCGTTACGGTTTTATATAATTCAGGTTCCTTATCGTTCAACGAAAGGATTAAGGAGTTTGCCACCCTGAAGGTACTCGGCTTCAGTTCCACTAAGATCAGAAATCTGATCAGCATACAGAACCTGTGGCTGTCATTGATCGGAATCCTCATAGGCGCACCGTTTGGTAATCTGACGTTAAATGCAATGATGAACAGCAACGGAGAAAACTTTGATTATGCGTTGAAGCTCCTGTGGCAGGATTATCTGATCGCAGGATTGTTTGTACTGGTCGTTTCGGTTCTGGTAAGCTTCCTGTTCTCAAAGAGGATCAAAAAGCTGGATATGATTGAAGTATTGAAGGGCGTGGAGTAACCGTACGGTTTGCCGGGGAGGAAAAGGATGACATTAAAAATCTTTATGCTGCTTGCGTTTGCAGGGCATGTGCTGTGTGGGATTACGGACTGCCTGATGGCATATACGCCGGACGGCAGATTTGAATTTTCCATAATGAAGGACAATCAGAAGATGTCCGATGTTTTCCGAAACATGCCGCTCAAAAATCTGATCATGGCGATGTTACTTGGCGTGGTGGCGCTGACCATGACTGCGTTTGGTTATTTTGGGCTCTGCAACTGGATGGGACAGTTTTCTAAAGGCTTTGCATGGGGCATGTTTGTTGCCATTGTTCTGTACCTGATGTTTTGCGTGGCACACCATGTTCTGTGCGGGACAGTGGAGTGGTTCTATGTGCGGATGGGAAGAAGCGAAGAGGCACTTGGGACTGTTATGGAGTTCTTTAAGAAAACATCCCCGACCATGTATGTCTGTTACCTTGGACTCTTATTATTTGCAGTTACGTTCCTGATCGCAGTGGCAAGCGGCAAAACAGATCTGCCAAGATAGGCATGCCTGTTTAATACACTGCCGCTATTCCTTGTACTGTCACCGACCAGGGCACCGGCAAAGGGCAATATCGCAGGAGCGGTGATGTTCCTTGGATTGTTGTTTCTCATATAGAAAACAGGGGGAGAAGAGAAAATGTCGATCACAGTGAAGAATGCTGTTAAGAAATACGGAAAAGATGCAAGTCAGATCTATGCACTTGATCATGCAAGCATGGAGGAGAGCGCCGGAAATATCTCCATGTTGGAAGTGCTTGGATACCGGAGCGGAGAAGTAAAGCGCTTGTATTCCGATATTCATAGCGGTACAATAAAACCAATCATTGCGAAACGGATAGGTCAGTGGTGCGGTTGTGTATGCGTTTCGCAGATGCCATGGCAGAGCAGGATGCTCCGGCAGAGTAAAGTAGGATGGAGGAAGTAAAGTGGATATCACAATCAGGGAATATAGATCGGAGGATGCTGCAGAGGCAGCGGAGATATGGAATCAGGTCGTGGATGACGGTGTTGCTTTTCCGCAGGAGGAGGACCTGACACCGGAGACGGGCGAGCAGTTTTTTAAAGGACAGGATTATACGGGAATCGCCGTGGATGAGGTTACCGGAGAGATCGTAGGACTCTATATCCTGCACCCGAACAATGTCGGCAGGTGCGGACATATCTGTAACGCAAGCTATGCGGTAAAACGCAGTATCAGAGGGGAACACATCGGAGAGAAGCTGGTGAAGCATTGTTTAAAAACAGCCGGGGAAAAGGGTTACAGGATCATGCAGTTTAACGCAGTGGTTGCGTCCAATACCCACGCACTGCACTTGTATAAACGGATCGGATTCAAGCCACTTGGTGTGATCCCCGGCGGATTTCGGATGAAGGACGGTCACTATGAAGATATTATCCCACATTACTATGTTTTGTAAGATTTATGCGCTCTGTGCGGTGCTCACACTGACATCCGCTGTGTCGGGATTTCTGACAAGCCGTACGGATGTCAGGATCGATGGGATCTGCACGGAGTTTTCACCGCATAATACACCGTCAACGGGGAAGGTAAGTATACCCGTATTTCTTGTGGATTTTCCGGATGAGCAATTTTCAAAAAGACTGACCGATGATGAGGTGCGGGAGCTGTTGTTCAGTGCAGACAGAGCGGACAGCATGGAGACGTTTGAAGAAAATGGCTCAAATCACCTGCTGACATTGGATGGTGATATCTATTCCTATACCATGAAAAATGAAATGTCCTATTATAAGGACGGATCGTTTGAGACGCTTGCCATGGAAGTGCTGTCGGCATTTGATGATGAGGTCGATTATCAGGATTATGATGTGGACGGGGACGGATATGCGGATGCGTTCGTGTTGACGATCGCGGGCAGCGATGACTATTGGTACGGCTGTCAGGCAACATGGTGGGAGCACCCGGATTTTGCGCTGGATGGCGTTCATTTTGCCAATTATATCATCAATGACGCACAGCCCTACAAGGGAGACGAGGCGTATTTCGTAGAGGTACTCTGCCATGAATTTGGACACTGCATGGGCCTTCCGGATTTTTATAAATATGATGAGACAGAGGACTGGGAAGGATTGCCGGGAGAGGCAGGGGATGAGATCATGGATGACATGCTGGGAGACTATTCCCAGTTTTCCAGATTGATGCTCGGATATCTGCGGGAAAAAGAGGTTGCTGTTTATCACGGCGGCGATATGCAGGTGACGCTCAGGTCTGCCCAGAAGGGCGGAGGCTGTCTGATCATTCCTTATGAGGAAGCGGAATTGTATACGGGAGAGTATTTTCTGGTGGAGTACAATACACCGGATGGGAACCTTGCGGGAATGCTGGAAGAACCCGGCATCCGTATTTTCCATATAGATGCCCACACGATGGAATATGATGGCAGTATCAGCTTTCGATATAACGGCTACAGTAAATTTTACGATCAGAGCCATAACGGACGGCGGATCATCCGTCTGGTGGGGGATGGCAGTTACTATCACGCGGGCGACCTTGTCGATTCCTCACAGGAGGGATTTGCATGGTATGATGTGGATGGGGCGTTGACAGTAGCACCCGGTATCACCCTCTCGTTTGAAGAGGATGGGGAGAATATCCGTTGTATCATCAGAGAAAACTAGTGGATGGAGGAAAGACTGAAAATGAAAAAGAGATGGATCTGCATGCTTGCAGTGATTGGCATGCTGTTTGGCATGACTGCATGCGGAAGTGCGAAAAAAGCGGATTTTGATGAAGAAAGCTATATGAAAGGGATTGTACAGGAGGTAACGGAGGGGCTTTGCGAGCTGGCGTCGAGCAGCGATTATCTGAATATGGTAGCTTCAACGGATTCCCTGATACAGATCATAGACGGCTGGAAAGATGCGCGGATCGATACAACGGGAAAGATCCTTGTGATATCCGCAACGCAGGAGGATATGATGGATTATCTTGCCGTGATGTCACAGGGAGAAGCAGATTTTTCCGGTATGTCGGAGTCTGTGAAAGAATATGTTTTTGGCAGATTTTGCAGCACCATCAGTAACATGCTGAATAGTCAGGCGGGAGTGGAGAACCTGGCAGCGGCAGCCGTTTCCATGTATACAAGAACCTATGTCCCTGCGGGAAGAATCGATGACCAGATCTGGATGATACCGACGGACCAGAATGTCTGGTTCTGTGTATCCTTTGCCAATACAGGAGATGGCGCGGTCACGGTAAACGCATCCTATGTTGCCGCAGATCAGGACATGCGGGAGACGATAGAGCGGTATTTTGGAAGCGGTGTTCTGAAACTGGAGGAGCTTGCATTTTAACACCCATGAAGTGATATAGGAAATGGAAATGCAGGAAATGGCGGATACAAAAGAAACAAAGAAAACGATTACGGAGCAGCTTGGCAGCGGGCGTATTTTCCCGTTGATTATCCGTCTGGCAGTGCCGGCGGTTATCGCGCAGTTAATCACTTTTTTATATAATATTGTGGATCGGATGTATGTTGCAAGGATCCGGGATTCGGGGATGGATGCACTGGCGGCGCTTGGAATCGTGCTCCCAATCACGCTGATCATTCAGGCGTTTGCGAATCTGGTCGGTCTTGGCGGAGCGCCGAGAGCGGGCATAAAAATGGGGGAAGGCAACAATGAGGAAGCGGACGGGATCTTTAATACGGCATTTTCACTGTTGCTGTTGATCGGCATAGTCATCGGCGGCATTGTCTTTTTGTTTGCCGGTCAGATTGTCCGGCTGTTTGGTTGTCCGCCGAGTGCGGAGGACTATGCGGTCTCCTATCTGAAGATCTATTCCTGTGGGACTGTTTTTGTAATGCTGGCACAGGGATTGAATCCGTTTATCCAGACGCAGGGGCACTCCATGATTGCGATGTGCTCTGTGCTGTTGGGTGCGGTTATGAATATTATTCTGGATCCTGTTTTTATCTTTGCGCTGGGAATGGGCGTGAAGGGGTCCAGTCTTGCGACAGTTATTTCCCAGTTGTGTTCCTGTGTATGTGTCATGCTGTTTTTCTTCACAAAGGCAAGTCTGTTTCATTTAAAAACAAAAGAGATGCGCATTTTACCGGCAAGACTTACCAGTATCCTGTCACTGGGGTTCACACCGTTTGTCATGACGATCACGGAGTGTGCGATTCAGGTTGTGTTCAATATCAATCTGAACCGGGCAACGGGTGGAAACAGAGATTACACGGCGGCGCTGACGGTGATGCTCAGCGCCCTGCAGTTGATCTCCCTGCCGCTCAACGGACTGGGAAACGGGGTACAGCCGTTTGTCAGCTATAATTACGGAAAAGGCGATGAAATGAGACTAAGAAAGGGCATCGCGTATGTTACGCTGATCGGGTTTGTTTTCTGCCTGATGATCTGGTCGCTTTCGATGGCGGTCCCGGAGATGTATGCGTACCTGTTTTCCGCAAGTGAGACGGTTACGCAGATCGTCAAAACCTATTGCCCATTGTTTTTAATGGGTTCGATTATGTTTTTTGTGCAGATGACGCTTCAGAATGTGAATGTTGCACTGGGGCAGGCAAAATCGGCATTGCTTCTTGCAGTGACCAGAAAGGTGATCATTCTGATTCCGTTAAGCTTTGTGCTTACGGAGCAGCTTGGCTTCAAAGGTGTCTATATGTCCGAGGGGATTGCGGATCTGGTTGCCGGAACCATCACGTCCATCGTGATCTTCACATCATTTCCGCGGATCTTCCGAAAACGTGCAAAAGAAGTGGAAAATTTTGGAAAAAACAGTCTATAGGATCTTACCATAGATGACGATATAATAAATACAGGGATGGCACTTTATTTCAATGGATGGAATTGGAATAGGGTGCCTTTTGATATAAATTCAGATCCGTCAGTTATAAAAATGGGAGGATATTAGAAATGAAAGTGGGCACAGATATCAATACGGCAGCAGGATATGACGCAGCACGCCTTACATCCGGACAGACGGGAGAAGCAGCGCAGACAGAAAACAATGGCAAGGCAGTGCGGGCAGCAGATGCGTTTCAGAAGCTGATCGATCAAATGATCGCAGACCATAAGCTTACACCGGGCAATATCCGGCTGGAAAAGGACTGGCGGGAAATGGATGATGAGCAGTGGGATAAGCTGATCGGTCACATTGACAAATATATTGAGGAAAATCGGGAAGAACTGGAACAGATGGAAGAGGAACAGAGGGAAGCCGCCATGAAAGCAATGGGGGAGGCTCCGGCGGATATACGCACACTTGCGGCAGCAAGCGCGATGCTGAAGGTTATGGCAAACGGAGCCGCCGGTGCGCAGGGCGATGGAGACGTCAGCCGTCTGGAGAAGCTCAGTTGGACTTATAATATACAGACGGATGATCAGACCGTGCTTGCAACCGCGAAGATGTCAAATGAATATGCGGCGGATGTGATGTCAAAATCACAGGAGTTTATACTGACCGGAGATACCAGTGCAGGGATCAGTGAGACAAAGGACCTGACAGAGTGCGCATCTTTACAGGAGAAAGAATCGGAAGAAAAAGAAAGATCGAGTATCAGGATCCGCAGGACGCTAAGCGGGTATGGGATTTTCTGGCAAAATTTAAAAAAGATGCCGATCTGAAATTTGCCGGTTCCAGACAATTCTGGGAAGATTTTTTGGTGGGAAACGTGAATGCAGAAGATTTTCCTCACTTTTCCACATACTAACGCAAAAATTAACAGATAATAAAAACTTAATAACAAGAATTTAGGTAGGACTAAATTAGCTTTGATGAATCAGTATTTTGATTTAGATTTCGGCTGTTTTGTCCTACTTTTTTGCCCTAGGAAGGAGGCAGAGACAGTAGCAAAAGGAATCGCATAGATAAATCAGCTTATGACATTGCGAAATTGGGCGATTGGTTATTATATAGCAGAATATGAACAAGATGGGAGTGATAGAGCAGAATATGGTTCTCGTCTTTTAAAAAATCTGGTCGAGAGATTATGGTGTTAAATGATGAATTTGAACGTTTTTTTACGAAACAGAGTGTATGAAATGCAACTGGAATGTAAAGTTAAGCACTATAGTCAACATTACCAGAAATTGATTATTGCCAGAATGAAACATCCGAAATACAGTCATGAGGAAATCGAGATTTATGATATAGCGGAGTGGCTGCTGCAGGAGTAAAGAGAACATAAACAGGTTCCGGTTTTTAATGTATAATTCTTCCTGCTTTCCACATACTACCCATACAGTTCAAATATGGAAGTATGAAGAAAATAGGAGGAACTTTATGATATGAAAGCAACAGGAATTGTTCGTAGAATAGATGACCTTGGAAGAATTGTTATCCCGAAAGAGATCCGGCGTACACTGCGAATCAGGGAGAGTGATCCGCTTGAGATCTTTACTGACAGAGAAGGAGAGATCATCCTCAAAAAATACTCACCGATCGGAGAAATCGGCAGCTTTGCAAGACAGTATGCGGACAGCCTTGCGGCAGTTTCCGGACATATCGCACTGATCACGGACCGTGACCAGTTCATTGCCAATGCCGGGGGAGGCAAGAACTTTCTGGGTAAGAACATCAGTAAGGGACTTGAGGAAAAAATGGACAACCGTGAGACGATGCTTGCGGCAAAAGGGGATCGGGGATTTTTTGAGATCTGTGAGGAGACACAGGACGAGTATCAGAATGAAGCAGTCTGTCCGATCATCTGTGAAGGGGATGTGATCGGAACGGTTATTCTGATCAACAATGATCCCAAGGGCAGGATGAATGAGGCCGAGCAGAAAATGATCCAGTCGGCGGCAGGCTTTCTCGGAAAACAGATGGAACAGTAGCGCCGCAGAACAATGGAAACACTGGAATGCGACACAGTAGAAACATCAGGTGCAGACAGCAGAAGTATTCGGGACTATGGCGGGATGCTTTATCATATGCTATAATGGCTATATTTTATAGTAGGAGTGTCCGGGTGGACAATAGTTATAAATGAAGAAATGTTATCACATAATTGCGGTGGGGTTTGCCGCGTTCAGCGTATTGATCGGTCTTTGTTTTGATCTCGATCCAACATATCTGATGGGTGGAAGGCAGAAATTGTTGGTATATGCAACGCCGATCATTGTGCTGTATATAGATATGATCTATCAGATGAGGCATGCCGGAAACGATAAGGAAAAGCGGGATATCCAGCACAGGGCACATAGAAATATGTTTATCGTGTATCTGATCGCTGCAGCGACCTTACTGTTTCTTGGAAGTTCGTTCCGCAGAGCTTTCTCCGACCGGAATATCTGGGCGGCAGAGCCTTTTTCGGCGGAACATTTCAGAATGTATTGTAATTTAAAACCTTTCAAGACAATACGCATGTATCTCAGAGCCTATGAAAGGCATTCCATGTCGATGAGACTGATCAGCGCAAATATATTGGGAAATCTTGCGGCATTCATGCCGTGTGCGATCTTCATGCCGGTTATTTTTCCCAAAATGCGGAAATTCCGGTATTTTTTGCCTGCCATAACCGGAATCGTGGTGATGGTCGAGATGATCCAGTTTCTTACGATGGTTGGTCAGGCAGATATTGACGATGTACTGCTAAATGTCGCGGGCGCATCCCTTTTGTATATCATAAGACCGCTGATCCGCCGGATTGAGGGAAAATATGCGGATTATTACCTGACGGAGCAGCCGGCAGAGAAAATATGATGAAATTTTGAAAAAGCGGGATAGCAAACATGGAAAAAGCATGATACAATGAAAATATCATGTGATAAGAGGCATAGGAGAGACAGCTATGGAGCTTAACAGACTTTGCCCCGGATGTATGAACGAGCTGACCGATGAACAGATGCAGGGTGCATGTCCGTATTGCGGATACCATGCTGATCCGTCCCAGGAAGAGCCATCGCACAGATTAAGACCGCATACCGTACTGAATGACAAGTATGTGATAGGCAAGGTACTTGGTGAGGGCGGATTCGGTATTACCTATCTGGGTTATGACCTGACGCTGGAGATGAAGATCGCCATCAAGGAATATTACCCTGCGGGTTATGTCACCAGAGAAGTGCAGAATGGAAATACAGTAACGACCTTTTCCGGAGAGAAAGCAGAATTTTATCAGAACGGAAAAGAAAAGTTCATTCATGAGGCAAGAACGCTCGCGAAGTTTTCGACACTTCCGGGAATCGTGTCCGTCAGGGACTATTTTGAGGCAAATAATACCTCCTATATCATAATGGAATATCTGGACGGAGATACACTTAAGAGCTATCTCAGAAAGTGTGGGGGACGCATGCCGCTGCCCACCGTGCTTGAGATGATGCAGCCGGTGATCCGTTCTTTGGAGGAAGTACATAAGCAGGGACTGATCCACAGGGATATCAGCCCGGATAATATCATGATTCTGAAAAACGGCAGTATGAAGCTTCTGGATTTTGGCGCGGCAAGGGCTGTGGCAGGACCCGAAGCGGATAAGAGCCTTTCCGTGATGCTCAAGCCGGGATATGCACCTGAGGAGCAGTACCGGACACATGGGAATCAGGGACCGTGGACGGATCTGTACGCGATCAGCGCAACGATCTATAAGTGCCTGACGGGGAAGACACCGCTTGAGGCAATGGAGCGGATGCGGAATGACGCGCTTGTTCCGCCGAGAAATTACGGTGTGATGATGCCGCCGTGGCAGGAAGCGGCGTTGATGAAGGGGCTGGCATTGTATGCCGAGAACCGTTTTCATACGCTGGACGAATTTTACAATGCTTTCTATCTGAATCAGTATTCAGAGGAAAAATATAAAAACGATGGCAGGACCGGTGCCGGTATGGCAAATCAGACGGGATCTGCATGGGGAGGAAAAATGAATCCACAGGATAATCAGTTTGGTGGACAGCAGAATGGAATGCAGTATGATCCTGCAACCGGAATGCCGCTGAATCAGCAGAACGCGAATCCGTATCCGCAGCAGACGGGTAATTACGGAAATCAGGGAAACGGAATGAATCCGGGAGCAATGTCGTATGACCAGAATGCACAGTTCACAACGGGAACGACACAGAATGGCGCTTATGGAAGCAACACACAGAATGGTGCTTATATGAACAATACGCAGAATGGAGCATTTGGTGCAAATCCTGCACAAAACGCTCAGTTTGGCGCAAATGCACAGAATACACAGTTTGGTATGAATAACGGACAGCCGGGCCAGTTTGGCACAGTACAAAACGATCCGTATGCCATGAACAATAATTACAGTGGTCCCCAGTATGCATACGGTGGAGTGCCGAATAACAATGCACCGCAGAAAAAGAGCAGGGTAGGACTGATCGTAGGAATTATCGTTGCAGTGATCGTAGTGATCATTGCTGCATTATTGTTCATTCTTTTCGGTGGAAAGAAAGACAAGGATGCTGATGCAACGGTAACAGATACACCGGCACCCACAGAGGCAATTGTTGATGAAGCAACACCGACCCCGACTCCGACACCGGAACCTGCAGACGAAGAGACACCGACACCTGAACCGACGGAAATGCCGGTTATTCCGGATGTGACTTACAGCGAAGGTGATAACTGCGGAGCTTCTTTTACCGGATATACGGATGAAAATGTTAGCTATATGATCTTAAAGAATAACCAGTGGACCAATAATACTTTGATTTACACTGATTCTTCACAGTACTATGTGTTAAGTGATAAGAGGGTAAGCTTCTTCGATGTGATTGATGGAGAACTCTATTTCTCAACTTATGATGAAAGTACAGAAACCTATTCCTTCTGGAAGATGCCGCTTTCCGACGGCGCAACACCGGAATACCTGTTTGACGGCGTATGCAACTTCTCCTATGTGGATGGAATGATCTTCTATGATAATTACTCGGACTATTATTCATTATGGTGCTATGATCCTGCATTGGGAAGCAATAACCTTGTAGATTCCGACAAGCATTCTTTGAATCATTATTATATTCTGAATGGTTACATTTATTACGAGTGTCTGGATGATGGAAATGTATACAGGATGAGTCTGAACGGAAGTGACAAGCAGGTACTTTTTGCACTGTCCGATTACAACATTTCTCATATGGATACATTAGTAGCATTTGATATTCAGGGATCGGTATTCCTTTCCTTTACCTCTGATGACGGATATATGTATATTACTACGGAGGATGGATCCGCATATGAGGAGATCACAAGCGGACTGGATACGTTCGACCTGAATCAGGATATTTACTTTGCAAACGGCTCCCTGTACTATTCGGACGGAAACGGCATGGAGATCCACAAGCTTGATATTGAAGATTATCTGACCACGGATGCAACAGAGATTACGGATACGACCATCTGCGATGACAGTTTTGTATTCTTTGAAGTAAATAATGGTCTGATCTATGTTGAATTATATGGCGGAAACAATGAGATCAAGGTTCTCGACAGCCAGACCGGTGAAGAATACAATGTTTTTGATTTCTCATAACTCCGGCTTGACAAGGCGCAAATCGGCGCATTATAATGAACGCATAAAAAAGTGAAAAGACGTTGACGAAGAGAGTACAGGAACCCCAAAAGTTGCAGCGAGCCGATGTTGGTGTAAGATCGGTACGAGTAGAGCTTCTTGGAAAATCACTTCTGAGTCGCAGCTTGAACGGCAAAACCCAGTAAATGCTGACGGTATCCTCCGTTAAGGGAACGCATATAATCTCATGGTGCTGATGATATGATTACCATATCAGAACAGCAGGGTGAGACGTATGTTGTAACAGGTGGTAAAACGAATGCAGAGCTTCGTCCTATTACAGGGCGGAGCTCTTTTTATTTAATAAGGAGTGCAGAATGCTTACTTATTAAATAAAAGAGCAAGAAAGGAGAAAGATAAAATGTATCAGAAAGTATCGACAGATCTTAATTTTGTTGATCGTGAAAAAGAAGTATCCAAATTCTGGAAAGAAAACGATATCTTCAAAAAATCAATGGAGAGCAGAAAAGAGGGACCTACTTATACCTTTTATGATGGGCCGCCAACTGCAAACGGAAAACCTCACATCGGTCATGTGCTGACCCGTGTTATCAAGGATATGATCCCGCGTTACAGAACCATGAAAGGATATATGGTTCCGAGAAAAGCCGGATGGGATACTCATGGACTTCCTGTTGAACTGGAAGTGGAAAAGCTGCTGGGGCTGGACGGCAAGGAACAGATCGAGCAGTACGGTCTTGATCCTTTTATCAAAAAATGTAAAGAATCTGTCTGGAAATATAAAGGTATGTGGGAGGACTTCTCACAGACGGTCGGATTCTGGGCAGACATGGATAACCCCTATGTAACCTATGATGATAATTTCATTGAATCCGAATGGTGGGCATTAAAACAGATCTGGGATAAGGGCTTATTATACAAGGGCTTTAAGATTGTACCGTACTGCCCGCGTTGCGGAACCCCGCTTTCTTCCCACGAAGTGGCACAGGGCTACAAGAGTGTCAAGGAACGCTCTGCAGTTGTACGTTTCAAGGTTGTCGGTGAAGATGCTTATTTCCTGGCATGGACAACCACACCGTGGACACTTCCGTCAAACGTTGCACTTTGTGTAAACCCGGATGAGACCTACTGCAAGGTAAAAGCTGCAGACGGTTATACCTATTATATGGCACAGGCTCTGCTTGACAAGGTGCTTGGTTCTCTGGCAAAAGACGGAGAAGCAGCTTATGAGGTTCTGGAAACCTATACAGGCAGGGATCTGGAATACAAAGAATATGAGCCGTTATATCAGTGTGCAGCGGACGTGGCTGCAAAGCAGCATAAGAAGGGACATTTTGTAACCTGTGATTCTTATGTTACCATGACGGACGGTACCGGTATCGTTCATATCGCACCGGCTTTCGGTGAAGATGATGCACAGGTCGGAAAAAAATATGATCTTCCGTTTGTACAGTTTGTAGACGGAAAAGGAAATATGACTCCGGAGACACCGTATGCAGGACTTTTTGTAAAGAAGGCAGATCCGGAAGTATTAAAGGATCTGGATAAGGAAGGCAAACTCTTTGATGCGCCGAAGTTCGAACATGATTATCCGTTCTGCTGGAGATGTGATACACCGCTTATTTACTATGCACGTGAATCCTGGTTTATCAAGATGACGGCTGTCCGTGATGATCTTGTACGCAACAATAAGACAGTAAACTGGATCCCGGAATCCATTGGCGAGGGACGTTTTGGTAACTGGCTTGAGAATATCCAGGATTGGGGAATCTCACGTAACCGTTACTGGGGAACTCCACTCAATGTATGGGAATGTGAAGGCTGCGGACATCAGGAGTCCATCGGTTCCAGGGAGGAACTGGAGAAGCTGAGCGGAAATGAAAAAGCGCGTACCGTGGAGCTGCACAGACCGTATATTGATGAGATTACATGCACCTGCCCGAAATGCGGCGGTACGATGAAGCGTGTTCCGGAAGTCATCGACTGTTGGTTTGATTCCGGTGCTATGCCTTTTGCACAGCATCATTATCCTTTTGAGAACAAGGATCTGTTCGAGGCACAGTTCCCGGCACAGTTTATCTCTGAGGCAGTTGATCAGACACGTGGATGGTTCTATTCCCTGATGGCAGAGTCCACCCTGTTATTTAACAAGGCTCCTTATAAAAACGTCATCGTACTGGGACATGTGCAGGATGAAAATGGACAGAAAATGAGTAAGTCCAAAGGAAATGCTGTTGATCCGTTTGATGCACTTGAGACTTACGGCGCAGATGCGATCCGCTGGTATTTCTATACCAATTCGGCACCGTGGCTGCCAAACCGTTTCCATGGCAAAGCAGTACAGGAGGGACAGCGTAAATTCCTCGGAACACTGTGGAATACCTACGCATTTTTCGTGCTGTATGCGAATATTGACCAGTTTGATGCAACCAAGTATAAGCTGGAGTATGATAAGCTTCCGGTCATGGATAAGTGGCTGTTATCGAAGTTAAATACCGCAATCAAGGGTGTGGATGAGAATCTTGATAAGTACCGCATCCCGGAAGCCGCCAAGGTATTGGATGATTTCGTGGATGAAATGAGTAACTGGTATGTCAGAAGAAGCCGTGAGCGTTTCTGGGCAAAGGGCATGGAGCAGGATAAGATCAATGCCTATATGACATTATATACAGCGCTGGTAACGATCAGTAAATGTGCGGCACCGATGGTTCCGTTCATGACAGAGGAGATCTATCAGAATCTTGTATGCAGCATTGATCCGAGTGCACCGGAGAGTATCCATTTGTGTGATTTCCCGGTTGCAGACGAAGCTATGATCGACAAGAAACTGGAAGATTCCATGGAAGAAGTTCTTGAGATCGTTGTTATGGGACGTGCAGCTCGTAACACTGCCAATATCAAGAACCGTCAGCCGATCGGCACCATGTTCGTAAAGGCGGATAAATCTCTGGATACATTCTATCAGGAGATCGTGGAGGATGAGCTGAATGTGAAGAAAGTAGTATTTACTGATGATGTCAGAGATTTCACAAGCTACACCTTCAAGCCGCAGCTTCGTACTGTCGGTCCTAAATACGGTAAACAGCTTGGCGGAATCAAGGCGCATTTAGAGCAGCTTGACGGCAATGCTGCAATGGATGAGCTGAACGAAAAGGGTGCGCTTATATTTGATGTGGACGGTACGGAAGTATCCCTTACAAAGGATGATCTGCTGATTGAAATGGCACAGAAACCGGGTTATGTATCAGAGGCGGACAACTATATGACAGTTGTTCTGGATACCAACCTTTCTGAAGAACTGATTGAGGAAGGCTTTGTATATGAAGTGATCAGCAAGATCCAGACCATGCGTAAAGACAGCGGATTTGAAGTGATGGATCACATCAGGGTCTATGTAAGCGGAAACGCTAAAATTACTGAGGTTATTACAAAGAACGAAACAGCGATTGCAACCAAAGTTTTAGCAGATACGTTTGTGATGGACCAGACCTGTGCAAACAGCAAGGAATGGAATGTAAATGGCGAGAACGTAACGATCGGTGTTGAAAAGTGCTGATTGAGCATTCAAAAATATTGACCGCAGGACTTTGAATTGCAGTGGAAGAATCGTGCAACAGAGCTGTATTCCTTGTTTTGCATGCTGTTTTTTAAGGCAAAAAGTACAGAAAATTATGGAAAAAGCTGATAAATTAGACATGTTTTCTATTTTATTTTGCCATGTCATACGATATAATGTCTCTTGAAGTGGTTAAAAATGGTGCTTTGTATGAATAGAGGATATTCCGGGGCAGCATTTTTAACTATCTGTGAGAGCAAAATAAGGAGGGGACTGGCATGCCAAAGAAAAGCCCGGCAGTAGCAACAAAAAAGTTATTTGATAAAGAACTTTTTAAGAGAAGTGTTTTATACAATGTAAAGACCCTGTATCGTAAAACTCTGGAGGAAGCAACTCCGCAGCAGATTTTTCAGGCTGTAGCATATGCAATCAAAGATCAGGTCATTACAAACTGGATGGAAACCCAGGAAGAATTTGAGAAAAAGGATCCGAAAACGGTATATTATCTTTCCATGGAATTTCTAATGGGACGCGCGTTAGGTAATATTATGATCAATCTGCAGGCTTATAAGGAAGCTGAGCAGGCGCTGAAGGAACTGGGACTGGACATCAACGTTGTTGAGGACCAGGAACCGGATGCAGCACTTGGTAATGGTGGTCTGGGACGTCTGGCAGCGTGCTTTATGGACTCTCTGGCAACGCTTGGATATGCAGCGTATGGCTGTGGCATCCGTTATCGCTACGGAATGTTTAAGCAGGAGATCCGCGACGGATATCAGGTTGAGGTTCCCGACAACTGGCTGGTTGACGGTAATCCGTTTGAACTTCGTCGCCCGGAATATGCGAAGGAAGTTAAATTTGGAGGATATGTTAACTGCCGCGTGGATGAAAACGGCAGAAGCAACTTCTATCAGGAAGGTTATCAGGCAGTAAAGGCAGTTCCCTATGATCTGCCGATTGTCGGCTATGGAAACGGTATTGTAGATACACTTCGTATCTGGGATGCAGAGCCGGTGGAATGCTTCCGTCTGGATTCTTTTGATAAAGGAGATTATCAGAAGGCGGTTGAACAGGAAAACCTTGCACGTAATATCGTAGAGGTTCTTTATCCGAATGATAATCACTATGCAGGTAAAGAGCTTCGTTTAAAACAGCAGTATTTCTTCATTTCTGCATCCGTACAGGAAGCTGTTGCAAAATACATGAGAACGCATAAGGATATTCGTAAGTTCTATGAAAAAGTAACCTTCCAGCTGAATGATACTCATCCGACGGTTGCTGTAGCAGAACTGATGAGAATCCTCATGGATGAATATTATCTGACATGGGATGAGGCGTGGGAAGTAACTACCAGGACCTGTGCATATACCAATCATACTATTATGGCAGAAGCATTGGAAAAATGGCCAATCGAACTGTTTTCCAGACTGCTTCCGAGAATTTATCAGATCATCGAAGAGATCAACCGCCGTTTCATTGCCCAGATCGAGCAGAAGTATCCTGGTAATCAGGAGAAGATCCGCAAGATGGCAGTCATCTATGACGGTCAGGTAAAAATGGCACATCTTGCAATCTGTGCAGGCTACAGTGTTAATGGCGTTGCAAGACTTCACACAGAGATTCTGGAGCATCAGGAACTGCGTGACTTCTATGAGATGATGCCGGAGAAGTTTAACAACAAAACAAACGGAATTACACAGAGGCGTTTCCTGCTTCATGCAAATCCGCTTCTGGCAGACTGGGTTACCGCACATGTAGGTAATGACTGGATCACAGATCTTCCTAAGATCAATAAGTTAAAGGTGTATGCGGATGATGAGAAAGCCCAGCAGGAATTCATGAATATCAAATACCAGAATAAAGTACGTCTGGCTAAGTATATTCTTGAAAACAACGGAATCGAAGTCGATCCGAGATCCATCTTCGATGTTCAGGTAAAGCGTCTGCATGAGTATAAGCGCCAGCTTTTGAATATTTTGCATGTTATGTATCTGTATAACTGCCTGAAAGAAAATCCCAATATGGATTTCTATCCGAGAACCTTTATCTTTGGTGCAAAGGCAGCTGCAGGTTATCGTAATGCAAAACTGACAATCAAATTGATCAATTCTGTTGCAGATGTGATTAACAATGATGAGTCTATCGGTGGCAAGATCAAGGTCGTATTTATCGAAAATTATCGTGTATCCAATGCAGAGATCATCTTTGCAGCAGCAGATGTTTCAGAACAGATTTCAACTGCCAGCAAGGAAGCATCCGGAACAGGTAATATGAAGTTCATGTTAAACGGTGCGCTGACACTCGGAACCATGGATGGTGCAAACGTAGAGATCGTGGAAGAAGTTGGAGAAGAGAATGCGTTTATCTTTGGACTTTCTTCTGACGAAGTAATCCGTTATGAGAACCAGGGTGGATATGATCCGATGGAGATCTTCAACAATGATCCGGATATCCGCAAGGTATTGATGCAGTTGATCAACGGAACTTATTCTCAGGATACCGAATTGTTCAGAACCTTATACAATTCTCTGCTAAATACACAGAGTACAGCAAAGGCAGATACCTACTTCATTTTAAAAGACTTTAAGTCTTACGCAGAAGCACAGCGCAGAGTAGAGGCTGCATACAGAAATGAATCCGGTTGGGCAAAAAGTGCAATTCTGAATGTGGCTTGCTCAGGCAAGTTTACTTCCGATAGAACCATTCAGGAGTATGTGGATGATATCTGGAAACTGGATAAGGTAACATTGAAGAAATAAGAGAATTTAAGCAAGACATATGCCGGTAGGTGTATGTCTTGTTTTTTTGCTTTTTGTTATTCGTTCAGATTAAATAGAGTATAGAATAAAGCCTGGAGCATAGAACATGGAACAAAACCGGCTTATAGGACATAGCTTTTGTTTGTTGCTTCGGGCATGTTGGGTATGAAGCAGGCAGGAGAGTCGCCTATACCCACAAATGTTGCGGCGAGAGGGTATGGAGCAGGCAGGAGAGTCGTTTATACCCACAAATGCCGTCCATACGCACAAATGTTGCAGCGAGCGGGTATGAAGCAGGCAGAAGAGCTGCCCATACCCACAAATGTTGCAGCGAGAGGGTATGAAGCAGGCAGGAGGAGCGCCCATACCCGCAAATGTTGCGGCGAGCGGGTATGGAGCAGGCAGGAGAGCCGCCCATACCCACAAATGTTGCGGCGAGTGGGTATGAAGCAGGCAGGAGGAGCGCCCATACCCACAAATGTTGCAGCGAGAGGGTATGAAGCAGGCAGGAGAGTCGTTTATACCCACAAATGCCGTCCATACGCACAAATGTTGCAGCGAGCGGGTATGAAGCAGGCAGAAGAGCTGCCCATACCCACAAATGTTGCGGCGGGTGGGTATGGAG
>Ga0129311_1000170_pt1 | contig 61199 bp, 54 predicted proteins | sample Go1ome_FD_94435 | JGI IMG/M metagenome (GOLD analysis project Ga0129311, IMG submission 94435) | Western lowland gorrila individual fecal microbial communities from Wisconsin, USA - Go1022B metagenome | ecosystem: Host-associated > Mammals > Digestive system > Large intestine > Fecal | place... | reverse complement strand
CCAATTGGTATAGCCGTTTGCGTTCTTCTTGATGCATTTGATGATTGAATTCCTGTTTTCAATGATCGCATTGTTCATTTTCTTTTCCTGAGCTGCCACATGGCCTGTGCTCTGATCAATCTGGTATTCATATCCTACGATGTGAAAGGAATTGATGATTTCCTTTCTCCATTTTTTCAGTGTCTTCGCAAATGTATTCATCTCTGTCACAGATGAATCATCGAAGTCTTCTATAATTCTGTTAAGCTTTTCCCTGGCATTTTCAATCGTTGCCGTACTGTAGAAGTCAACAATTGAATCCTCAGTAGTACAGAAATCTTGGCTCAGATAAATTCATCGACCTCAGAAATTTTGACATATTCGATCTAGAAGTATTCAATACGGTCTATTACAAAGAGGTACCTGTTGTAAACGATGTAGCGGAAGAAACAGTCATCGTTACATTTTCGCCGAAATACAGAGACTATCAGATGAAAATCAGAGAAGGAAAGATCGAACGGACAAGAAAGATGATCACTTTTGACGGGAAGATCAGAAAAAACAGGAAGAACCCAAATGATCCTGCCAGATTCATAGAAGAAATACATGTCACTGACAGCAGGGAAGTGGCAGATGATGAAGACAGAATTCAGATCAAGACCTGTATATGTATCGACAGAGAAGGCAATCAGGGCACACTTCCTGACATGTTTCATTGCCCTTCTTGTATACAGAATTCTTGAATATCAGCTGAAGAACAGATATACAGTGACGCATATTGTAAATACTCTGTCAGAGATGAAACTTACAAACATTGGAGAAATGGGATACATTCCATCATATACAAGAACCGAACTGACTGATGCACTGCATGAAAACGCAGGCTTCAGAACAGACACGCAGATTGTCAAAAAATCAAAACTGAGAACTGTTATCAGATCCACAAAGGATAAGAAGTAAATGTTACGATAATCAGCTGCAAAGCAAAAAATAACTTCAAAAGCTATTTTTATTTTCTTCAACTCCTGAAGTCAGGATTGTGCTATCATTATTCATGTGAAACTCCTTTTTATTTTTTGAACCGGACATTCAAAAATTATGAAAAAGAAAAAATAAAAAGGCAATATTTTCTGCTCATTCAAGAACAGTAATATTGTCTTTTTTTACTTTATCAAATGGTGTGAAAATCTACTCCCCAAAAGTTGACCCCAAAAGTCACACTCCCCATCATAGTTTGGCTATCCTTCATTTGAAACGCTTTCATGGATTTCAATGATTTTTCCTGTGATTGCTGATGTTCTATGAGAAATTGAAACGACTGTTCGATCTTTCATTGCATTTTGGATTGCGTAAAGAACTTGTTGTTCTGTAGAAGTATCTAGATCTGCAGTAATTTCATCGAGTAATAGTAATGGCGGATCAAGGACAATGGCACGTGCAATGGCAATGAGCTGTTTTTGTCCTTGAGAAAATAGATCGTCATTGTATTTTGTATCTAATTGTTGATCAAAGCATTGGATGGTATCCCATAAACCAACGATCTGATATGCATGAATGATTTGCTTTTCAGTAATGTCTGGATCAAAGAGTGATATTTGTTCTTTGACTGTTCCGTGTACTGGATGAAATGACTGTTCCACATAGCCATAGATGTTCCTACGAATGGATGGTGAAAATGTAGATGGATCATGATCAAATACTTTGATTGTTCCAGAATCTGGCTTGTATAAGCCAAGAATGAGTTTGAAAAGTGTGGATTTCCCTGCACCTGTTCTTCCCTGGATTGTTACTTGTTCTCCTGAATGAATTTCTAGATTGTAATCATGTAATACTTCTTTTGTATCGTATGCAAAATGTAGATGTTGAATAGAAATGATGGGATTTGTGTTCTGGATATTTGAAACTGGTTGAAATGCTTGCTTTTCTTCTGAGGCAAAGAAATCCTGAATGCGATGGATGCCTGCGATAGAGGATTGAATTGTCTGTATTTCCATGCCAATACTTTCAATTGGTCCAAATACTTTTGAAATATATTGCATACACATTACTGCGTTTCCTGCACTCATCGAAAAAAATGTGAATTCTGGACTTGTCGCAATGAGAATCAATATGCCAATTGTCAGTGCATTGATGATTAAAATGATTGGTGAGTAGATTGCATCATAAAAGTTTGTTTTCTGTAGTGCCTGATAGCTTTGTTCAATGGTTTGATCATATGCATTTTCCATGAATGACTGTGCCTGCAGATTTTGAATCATCAATAGATTGTTGATTGTATCTGGCAGGATTGCATTTGCATCTGCGATTGCTTTTCTATTTTGTATTTCACTTTTTAACATTTGCTTTTGCGTGAAGCGCGTAAACAAGAAGACAACAGGAAGTAAGATTAGTAATAGATAAAAAGCTAAAGATGCTTTTTGAAAAAGCACAACAAGAATACTGATCAATGTACAGGCATCCGCAATCATAGAAATGATTCCAGATGAGAATAGTTCTTCTAATGTATCTACATCCTGGATGATACGTGATGTGATAGCACCTGGAGATTGTTTTGTGATTGTGCTTGTTTCTAGGTTCATGAAGTGATGCATCATTTCACTTCGTAATGCATGTGTGAGTTTTTGGGAAAGAATGATGAGTAAGCTGTCACGAATGGATGTACTGATACTTTCGAATAAGAAAAATATAAAGTAGGAAAACATCAAAAGAAACGTAATGTTTTGTTTTGTGGAAAGAAGATCAATGATGTTTGCGAATAAGAGGGGTGGAAGCAGTGTGAATGCAATTGTGGCAATAAAGAATAGAATGACACTGCATGATAATAGCCAGTGAGATTGAAATACTTTTTTACATGTGCTGAGAATCATTGTGTGTACCTCTTAAGAGTGTGTTGTATGTTGAAGATGTCTGGCATAGAGCGTCATGTGTGGATAGTGTTGCGTGTGTTTGTTCCAGCAGCAATACTTTTGTTGCGTATTGAAAAATGGATAAGCGATGAGAAATTAATATGATCATTTTATCTTTACAGTAAGACTGGATATTGTGGAATACCTGCTGTTCTGTTTTGATATCTAATGCTGAAAATGGATCATCCAGGATAAGCAAAGAAGATGCGTGTACAAGTGTTCTTGCTAAGGCAATGCGTTGCGCCTGTCCTTTGGATAAGCGAATGCCGCCATTGCCTAGCTTTGTATGGATGCCTTGTTCCATCTGTTCTACTTCTTGATCAATGCATACAAGTTTCAAATAGGGAAGAATATTAATATCTTTACCTAAGGTAATATTGTGTTCAATCGTATCATTGAGCAATTGTAAATCATGACCAAGATATGTCACGTTTTGTTTTTCTATCGAAATAGAACCTTCATATGGCATTTCGTGTAGAAATAGTTTTCCAAATGTTGATTTTCCACTCGCAACTTTTCCACAGACTCCTAAGATTTCACCTTTCTGTAATGTAAAAGAAATATGCTTGAATAAATCATTTGCATTTGGGTAGTGGAATGATAGATCTTGTACAGTGAGTGATGTGATGGTAGAAGAAGATGGCATGGATGTATCTGGATTTAATAAATATGGGGATAATCGTTTCCATGAAATCTGTGCTTTATGCACAGAATTGAATAGTTTAGCGGATTTACTTGATTTTGTTGCGAGTTTTAAGAAGCAGGCAACATATGTTGTAAAGATGGCAATATTCCATGTTCCTTGTATTACGTAGTGGCATCCAAAATATAGAATTGGAAATAAACCGAGCAGTGTAATTACAAAATAGAGTGGTGGAAATGCCATGAATGGAATATTGGCTTTGATAGAAGCAGATTCATACGCCTGTAATATGTTTTCATAGGATTGCATGCGGTTTTCTTCACAGCCATAGATGCGATACATCATTGCATGACTTGTAAGATCAAGTGTTGTTTCGTTTAAGGATGCGGTGATCGTTTTTTGTTTTTCACTTGTTGTTTGTACAAGTGTTTTCATTTTTTCTGCCAGTAAGTAAGAGAGTGGAATGCAGACAATACATAGCAGTGTGATTTTTACATCATAGTGAAATAACATGCATAGATATGCAATCAATGCGATACATGTATCAAATAGTTCTGTTGTGAATTTACGAATCCCTTCACTGCAGTCATCAGCATCAATGACTGCTTTTGTAAGCAAAGCACCTGTCTGTTCCTGTTTGATTTGTGATTGTGGTGCATAAAGAATGTTTTGATAGATTGTCTGCTTAAAGCGTTTGTTTGTGTTATTTGCGAAGATACGTACATAGTTACGTTTATAGAAACGAGAAATCTGAACAATGCTGATAGAAAGCAAATATAAAAGAACGATTTTTACAATTGTCTGAAAAGTAATGGATTGTTGAAAGTAGTCATAAATACTTTGTGTGAGTCTTCCTTCAAAATATGGACCTAGAATTAACCCAAAGTTATAGATAAGACCAGTGATTGTGACAATGGTTAAAGACTTCCATTCTTTTTTGAAATAATACAGAATTGATGGTTTCATAATGTCTGTATCCTTTGCATGACATTTGGAAAGTGGGATCGACTTTCTTTTTTGCTTTTTGTATACACTTTATCTAGTGTTTTAAGAAATGCTTCTTTTTCTTCTTGATTGAGATCTTCTAGCAGCCAGTCATAGAATGTTGCTTCTATACTTGTTTTGGATTGCTTAAGTGCTTGTGCTTTTTCTGTTGGGTATAGTAGGTGTTTTCTTTTATCTTTTATATCTTGTGTGCAGATGAGATATCCTTTTTTTACTAATGATCTGACTCTTTTGGTAACTGCACCTTTTTCCGCATGTAGTTCATTTGTTGCTTCTTGTTGCGTTGTACCTGGATGGTGACGTACATAATGGATCAATTCCAGCTCGGAAGAACCGAGGTTTGTTTCTTTGAATACCATTGCATTGAGCTTTTGTGCTTCTCTAGCAATTTTTCCTATTTTTCTTGCTTCACTCATATTCTGTCTCCAATAGTTGTATGTACAACTATTAATATAAGACACTATTAAGAAACTGTCTATCGAACTTTTGCATAACAATGCTAGAATGAAGAAAAGGAGGTACAGATATGTGTACAGCTTTAACTTATAAAACAAAAGATTTCTATTTTGGAAGAAATCTGGACTATGAACATGGATATGGTCAGAGTATCATTGTTGTTCCTAGAAACTATCCAATCCCATTTAGACATATGAAGGATCTGGATCATCATTATGCATTGATCGGCATGGGTATTATGACTGCTGGCTATCCAAATCACTTTGAAGCAATGAATGAGAAGGGTCTTGCGATGGCTGGCTTGAACTTTGTTGGAAATGCAGTCTATCATCCACTGGATGCATCCAAAGATAACGTAGCACAGTTTGAATTGACAAATTATATTCTTTGTACATGTGCAAATATTGTGGAAGCAAAAGAGGCTTTGAAGAATCTGAATGTTGATAATGAGAAGTTCTCTGATCAGATGCCGGATGCTTATCTGCACTGGATGATTGCGGATGAAAATGGATGCATTGTGGTGGAATCCATGAAGGATGGACTGCATGTGCATGAGAATCCTTATGGTGTATTAACAAACAATCCACCATTTGAAATCCAGAGCTTTCTGTTGAATCAATACATGTCATTGTCCGCTCAGCAGCCAGCAAATACATTCTCTAAGGAATTTGATCTGCATACATATTCAAGAGGCATGGGTGGTCTAGGACTTCCAGGAGATTTAAGCAGTTCTTCTAGATTTGCAAAGTGTGTATTTACTAGAACAAACAGTGTAAAGGAAGAGAGTGAAGAAGCAAGTGTATCTCAGTTCTTCCATATCATTCACAGTGTTGAACAGCAGAAGGGATGTTGTGAAGTTAGAGAAGGAGACTATGAATATACGATCTATTCTTCCTGCATGAATACGAACAAGGGAATCTACTATTACACAACATATAATGATGCAACAATTCATGCGATAGATATGCATCGTTGTAATCTGGATGGAAATGAAATTGTATCTTATCCATTTATGGATGAAGCAAAAATTGAATATCAGAATTGATGAAATGACCGTTCAAGTACGGTCATTTTTTCTTGACTATTTCTTCCATATTCATATAATTACCTATGATAATTATCGGGGGTAACTATATGGATGCGTATCAGGCAAGAAAAGTCATAGATGCTTTTGAAAAAGCAGAAAAGATACTACAAAATCGACCATCTTTACCAAAAGATATCCTTCCTTCTTACTTGAAGATGCTAGATAAGATCTATGAATTAGATCAAAAGGGAAAGGTGAGAGTTTCTGATGTTGCTAGTGCATTGCACCAGACAAAGCCGAGTATTACAAGAGCGCTTTGTGCAATGGATGCAATGGGCTGGATTACAAAGGAAGATAGTGCAACGGATAAAAGAGTTGTGTATATTGTTTTGACGGATAAGGGGAGAGAAATCTATCAATCCTATATTGCTTCCTACTATAGTGCATTATCAAAACGTTTAGAGAAATATAAAGAAGAAGATATCAATGTAATGATGCAATTCATTGATGTGTTTTATCAGGATCTTAGTGAAGATCCAATGAAAAGAGAGGGGAATAGTGATGAATGATTTTACACAAGGATCTATTTTAAAAAAGATGATTAAGTTTATGATACCAATTCTTGGTGCATTGGTATTACAGGCCATGTATGGTGCTGTTGACTTAATGATTGTTGGTCAATTTGGTACTACATCTGGATTGAGTGGTATTTCTACTGGCAGTAATATTATGAATCTGGCAACGTTTGTTGTTGCGGGATTGGCAATGGCTGTCACGGTACAGATTTCTAAATACATTGGCATGAAAAATGAAGAGAGGATTGGCAGACTGCTTGGTGCTACAATTGCTTTATTCTCTATAATTTCTGTTGTGGTGAGTGTTGTTTTAATCGTTTTTGCACCACAGCTTTCTGTTTTGATGCAGGCACCAGAAGAAGCGTTGGATCTAACAGTGCAGTATGTGCGTATCTGTGGTACTGGATTCTTGTTGATTACTGCGTATAATACGATTTCTTCTGTATTTAGAGGACTTGGAGATTCTAAGTCTCCACTGATCTTTGTGGCAATTGCATGTTGTGTAAATATTGTTGGTGACCTTGTTCTTGTTGCGGGATTTGGTTTGAATGTTATCGGTGCTGCAGTTGCGACAGTTGCGGCACAAGGTATCAGTGTCCTGCTTTCTGTTTTGATTATTCGTAAGAAAAAATTGCCTTTTCATATTCATAAACAAGATATTTGCTTGAATGAAGAAATCAAAGGTATCTTTAAGATTGGTACACCAATTGCTTTACAGGAATTGTTAACACAATTGAGTTTCTTGGCTTTATGTGCCTTTGTAAACTCTTTAGGATTAGCCGCATCAAGTGGATATGGTGTTGCGAGTAAAATCCAAGGTTTTGTTATGTTGATTCCTGGTTCTTTAATGCAGTCGATGTCATCTTTCGTATCTCAGAATGTTGGTGCAGGAAAAGAAAAAAGAGCATTTCGTGCTATGTTGACGGGTATTGGCATTGGTGCTGTTGTTGGTGTATTTGTATTTATTGGTGTTGTATTTTATGGTGATGTATTGGCAGGTATCTTCACAAATGATGCTGCTGTAGTACAGGAAGCATTTAATTACTTAAGAGGTTTTGCATTGGAAGCAATTGTTACTGCAGTATTGTTTAGCTTTATGGGATATTACAATGGTCATGCAAGAACGTTCTGGGTGATGATTCAGGGACTGGCACAGACATTTATTGTACGTTTACCTATGGCGTATATTATGACAATGCAGCCAGATGCAAGTTTGTTTAAGATTGCATTATCTGCACCTTCAGCAACGATCTTTGGTATTGTATTGAATGCTGCTTACTATTTCTACTATCGTAAGCAACTGCCAGTAACAGAAGAATAGTTCATTTCTACAGCAATTCATTCACCATTGATGAATTGCTTTTCTTTTTGCTTGAATCATAAAAACAGGAACAAGATGTTCCTGCAGTAATTAAAATCATAACGTTTATAGGATAGTTTATACTGGTTCTACTTCTTGAATAAATTCATTTTCTTTCAACAATGCAAACCATAGTTTTGCACCATCCTGACTGTCTTCTAAATCTTCTAGTTTGACGCCAAGAAAACCTTTCTTTTCAAGAATTGCTTTATTTAACAATCTTGTTGGTTCATCTTTCATAGAATAAATATATGGTTCTTTTGGTGTATCTTCTCCATAGCATGCAATATCTGGATCTAATGAGAATATTGCATAGTATGTTGTGGATTGATAACAGTTGCGAAGAACCATTTCTTTTGCATTATCTAACATGTTAGAAAAGATGTGTTGTTGTCTGTATCGTTTTGTAACATATGCATTATGAAAGAAGCATGCTTCACCATCAATTTCATCTGTATTGTTTGTTTTGCATAATGGATATGGGTAATCAGGGAACATCATTTTACAAAGTGTATAGTGCTGTAAAAATGACCAGTCTGAATCTAGAGATAATTCTTCAAAGATGTCACTGGAATGCAAGACATCATGCATTGTTCCGTGAGAAAATGCCATATCTGCGATGATTTGTTCTTTATCATAGACAAGGATCAATCCTTGTTCCAATACTTCAAAAGAATTCTCTACAACACGTGGATATGTGAATGCTAGGTAGAAATAATCATCAATCTGTTCAACATAGCACTCTTCTGGAAAGAGTTCATAACGTTGTTGAAGCTGTTGATATGTTGGTTGAATATAATTTTTCAGCATTTCATATGCTTTATCAAAATAATGTTTTGTTAATGTATCCATGTGAATATCATAACAGAAATTGGAGTATACTGAATGGGAAAGAAGGTAGTTAATTATGAAACCAGTGATTGGAATATTGGCACATCCACCATATACACATGTAGAAAATAAATTTAATCAAATCTCCTGCAACTATACAAATTCTGTTTATGATGCTGGAGGATTACCTTTCATCATTCCTCAGATTGATGATCCTGCATTGATTCATGAATATGCTGAACAGATTGATGGTTTACTGATTCCTGGTGGAATTGATGTGAATCCTTTGATGTATCACGAAAATCCATTACCAAATCTTGGTAAAGTGGATAAAACATTTGATGAATGGCAATTACATTTCTTAGAAGCTTTTGTGGAAACGAGAAAACCAATTCTTGGTATTTGTAGAGGTGTACAGATCATGAATGTATTCTTTGGCGGTACATTGTGGCAAGATCTTTCAAATCGTGAGAATACGTTCTTGCATGCACAGACAGAAGCAAGAAATGAAGTATCACATCGTGTAACGATAGAAAAGAATTCAAAACTATATGCATTGTTTGGAAAAGAATTGTATGTGAATTCTTTCCATCATCAGGCATTAAAAGAAGTGGCAAAGAATCTGAAAGTAACAGCACAGGCAGATGATGGTGTTGTAGAAGCAGTGGAAGATCCCGCATATCCATATCTTGTTGGTGTTCAGTGGCATCCTGAAGGATTTGTGTATACAGATCATAGTATGTCTTGCTTATTTAAAGATTTTGTGGGTGCATGTCAAAAAGATTAGAGTAATATTTTTTCCGACCTCAATAAAAAACCGCAAGTTTATATGCTTGCGGTTTTACATGCTGCTTATAAATTACAAACTGCATAGAGAGGAATATTTTCCATCCAGTTTTGATCAATGTATTTTCTAGTTGAAAAACGGATTGCTTTTTCTGGATGAAATTTATCACAATATGCTTTTAGACTTTGTGATTTAATATTTCCTTCAGCTTTGACTTCAATTGGAATAACATTTTTCCCTCTTTGAATTAGAAAATCTTGTTCAAATGTTGATTTATCTGTTCCATAGTAATAAGGAGTGTATTTTGTATCTGCAATGATTTGTTGAAGAACGTATTGTTCTGTTAGTGCTCCTTTAAATTCAATGAAAATATCATTGCCTTCAAGAATGGATGCAGCATCTAATTCACTCAGTGCTCCAAGTAAACCGATATCAAGCATAAATAATTTATAAATGTTCATGTTTGTGTATGCCTTTAAAGGTACATGTGGTTCATTGACACGATTGACTTTATGAACAAGGCCACTATCAACTAGCCATTGTATTGCTAATTCATATTCACTGCTTCTTGCACCTTTTTTGATTTGCCCAAAGAAGAATTTTTTGTTTTCTTTGGCGAGCTGCATGGGAATGGAATTCCATACTTGACGGATTCTTTCTAGAGAATGATTGTCAGCGTGTTTTCCAAAGTCTCCTTCATATTGACGAATGATATTTGTTTGGATATTTCGTACTTCTTGATAATCTTTGTGTAATCGAAATTCATTGACAACTTCTGGCATTCCTCCAACGTAGTAATAATTCTTTAACCAAAATAAATACTTGTCCTGAAAGTTATCAATGATGGTATAGTCTTTTGTTTCTAGTACATCCGCAAGGTTTTCTTCATTCATTGCGTATAAAAATTCTCGGAAATTCAGAGGATATAAGTCTAATAGTTCAACTTTTCCAACAGGATAGGAAACGCCATTATGAATAGCAACACCTAAGAGGGATCCAGCAGCTACAACAGCGTAATCTTTTGCTTCTTCACAAAAATATTTCAATGATTCTAATGCTTTTTTAGATTCTTGAATTTCATCGAAAATAATTAAAGTGTCATTCGGTGTGATTGTGATTCCAGATTCGATATTTAAACTCATTAAAATACGTTCAATATTAAAATCTTCTTGAAAAACATCATCCATACGTTTGTTGTTGTAAAAGGAAATATAGGCGACTTTTTCGAAATTTGTTTTTCCAAATTCTTTCATCAGCCATGTTTTTCCTGTTTGTCGAGCACCCATTATAAGCAATGGTTTTCTATTTTCTTTACTTTTCCATGTAATTAATTGTTTCATCGCTGATCTATACATAAATTTGCCTCACTTTTAAGTAGTATATCACACTTTTTCTGACCTGATTCACATATAAACTTACATTTTTTCTGACCTGTTTTCGTCTTTGAACCACACTTTTTCCGATCTTAATAAAAAACCGCAAGTTTTTATGCTTGCGGTTTCGTCTTATTTTGTAATGAAATGTTGTAATAATGTGAATGTATGCATAACACCATCTACATGGCTTCTTTCATAGTTGTGAGATGCATATACACCAGGTCCAATTAGACCATGTCGAATATCATATCCAGCTCTGAGTGTTGTTTCTACGTCACTTCCATAGTGTGGATATACATCGATTGCGTAGTCAATGTTATATTCCTTACAGATATCATGTAATTCTGTAATCAAATCATAGTTGTATGGACCACCTGAATCCTTTGCACAGATGGATACCATTCTTTCTGTACAGCCAAGATCTGCACCAACACATCCCATATCTACAGATAACATATCTTCTGTATCGCTTGGAATATTGCTTCCGCCATATCCAACTTCTTCCAGACAAGTAAAGATGAGTGTAACTTTACGATTTAATGTGACGTTTTCATCTTTTACCCATTGTGCAATGCTTAATAGAATTGCGGCAGAGAGTTTATCATCTAAGAATCTGGATTTGATATAACCACTTTCAGTGACTGTTGTTTTAGGATCCATTGCGATAATATCGCCTGTTTCAATGCCTAGCTTTTCAACATCTTCTTTAGAAGAAATATTTTCATCTAGTAAGATTTCCATATTTTCTTCTTTTGCTTCCACTTTTTGATCAGCAACATGTGCACTTGGTTCCTTGTTCAATACAACACCAGTGTACATTTTTCCACTTCTAGTGAATACCATGCAGTTTTCACCATCTGCAGTAGACCACTGATGACCGCCAAGTGTTGTTGGCTTGAGTCTTCCGTTTGCCTTGATGCTTCTAACCATAGCGCCAAGCGTATCAACGTGTGCAGCTAGAACAAGTGGATTTCCTTCTCCACCAATCGTACATTCAACGTTTCCTTTTCTTGTGATTCTTGCCTCATACCCCATGTTATCTAATGTTTCTTTGACATACTTTGCAGCTTTTGCAGTATAGCCGCTTGGAGAAGCAATCGCTGTGAGCTTGTAAAGCTGATCACAGATCTGTTTTGCATAATTGTTCATTTGTTTTTTTACCTCACTACGAATCTATTGTAAAGCAAATAATATTTAGTTCAATGGTTTCAAAGAATATCATAAAAATATGAATTTCGGAGTGAAAACTGACTTGAATTTTACTAAAATTGAAATAGATGAGATGGAGAATGTTATGGAAAGAATGATTGAAGTTTGTTGTGGAAGCTATGAAGATTGCGTTGCTGCTGACAAAGGTGGCGCAAAAAGAGTGGAATTAAATAGTGCATTGAGTGTTGGCGGATTAACACCTACATTGGCAACATTGAAAAGAGTGAAAAGAGATACAGATTTGAAAGTCATCTGTATGGATCGTCCTAGAGCTGCAGGTTTTGCATATTCATTTAGTGAATTTGAAACAATGTTGGAAGATGCAGAAATGATGCTTGAAAATGGTGCAGATGGAATTGCGTTTGGATTTCTAACAGAAGAAGGAAACATTTGTCTGCCGTATGTGGAAAAGATGGTGGATCTGATTCATTCCTATGGGAAAGAAGCTGTATTTCATAGAGCATTTGATGTTACACCTGATCCATACCAATCTATGGAAATATTGATTGATCTAGGTGTGGACCGTGTATTAACAAGTGGACAAAAAGCGAAGGCAATGGAAGGTATTGATTTAATCAAGCAGCTGCAGAGTCAATATGGAAGTCAGATGGAAATATTAGCTGGTTCTGGAATGAATGCTGGAAATGCAATGGAAATGATTGAAACAACAGGTATTTCACAGGTACATTCTTCCTGCAAGAGTTACAGTAATGATCCAACAACGAGCAGTGAATTTGTGACATATGCCTATTTATCTGCACCACATGAAAATGATTATGATGTTGTAGATGAAGCTCTTGTTAAGAAACTTGTTGAGGCTGTGCAATGAGAATTGTTTGTGCCTTGGATTCATTTAAGGGCTCTTTAACATCTTTGCAGGCAGCCAATGCTATCAAAGAAGGTATTGGTGAAAAGCATGCAGTGATCATCAAGCCACTTGCTGATGGTGGGGAAGGTACAGTAGATGCTTTGTGTGAATGTATGCATGCAAAGAAAAGAACCATTTCAGTAACAGGTCCGTTTCTTGAAGAAGTGAATGCAACGTATGGAATGACGGAAAATAATACCGCAATCATTGAGATGTGCAGTGCTGCTGGAATTACACTTGTACCAAAAGAACAGCTAGATCCATATCGTGCAACGACATTTGGTGTTGGAGAGATCATTCAAGATGCTTTCAGTCATGGCTGTAGAAAGTTTTTGATTGGTATTGGCGGTTCTTGTACAAATGATGGTGGTGTTGGGATGCTGCAGGCATTGGGATATCATTTTCTTAATCAGAATGCACAAGAAGTTTGCTTTGGCGCAAAGGGATTAAAAGATATTGCAAGTATCGATGATACTTGTGTAGATCCTGGAATTAAGGACTGTTCGTTTTTTATCTTGAGTGATGTAAAAAATCCATTGTGTGGAAAGCAAGGTGCTTCGTATATCTTTGGACCACAGAAGGGTGCAGATCAAGCTATGGTAGAAGAAATGGATGCATGGATGGTACATTTCGCATCCATTGTAAAAGCAAAGTATCATGAAGCAGATCATAACTATCCAGGCAGTGGGGCTGCTGGTGGTCTTGGGTATGCATTGCATACGTTTCTGCATGGTGAAATGAAACGTGGAATTGCATTTATATTAGAAGAAATTTGCTTGGAAGAAGCAATCCAGGATGCAGATCTCATCATTACTGGAGAAGGAAAAATAGACGCACAGACTGCGATGGGGAAAGCACCGGCTGGTGTAGCGCAGCTTGCGAAAAAATATCAGAAGCCTGTGATTGCGTTTTGTGGATGTATTGGTAAAGGTGCAGAAGCATGTAATGAAAATGGTATTGATGCATTCTTTTCCATTCAACAAGGTGCTTGTTCAATCAAAGAAGCAATGGATACAGATTGTGCTTATCTGAATCTAAAAAGTACTTCAAGACAAGTCATGCGTTTGATAGAAAAAATAGCATAAGTATGCGTAAAAGATCAATTTTTTGATCTTTTTTTCGTGTGTAAGCGTTAGCATTTTGAATTGTTCTATGTTTGCATGAATAGAAATGATACTATTTAACGCGCGGAGGGGAAATATGAGTTTCGTATTATTTATTTTGGGATTAGCACCAATTATCTGGCTTGCTTTTGCATTGTTGAAAATGAAGTGGCCAACATTTAAAGCAGCAATTGGTTCATTTTTGATTTCTGTTGTTTTAGCTATTGTTGTATGGCATTTACCTGTTGTGGATACTGCTACTGCAGCATTAGAAGGTACATTGATGGCAATCTGGCCAATTATCATTGTTATTATTGCGGCAGTATTTACATATCGTTTATCATTGAGAACTGGTGGAATGGATGTTATCAAATCTATGATTACGTCTTTCTCAACAGATAAGCGTGTACTTGTTTTGTTGATTGCATGGTGTTTTGGTGGATTTATGGAAGGCATGGCTGGTTTTGGTACTGCAGTAGCGATTCCTGCCAGTATGCTTGTTTCATTGGGATTTGATCCATTGTTTTCATGTCTTGTATGTTTGATTGCGAATGGTACACCAACTGCATTTGGATCCATTGGTATTCCAACAGTGACTTTAGCAAATCTATTATCTTTAGAAAATACATCATTATCATTTATGACAGCGTTGCAGTTAACACCATTTATTATTCTTTCACCAGTTTTAATGGTGATGATTACAGGAAATGGAATCAAAGGATTGAAAGGTGTATTGCCAATTACACTTATGAGTGGGATTGCGTTTGTGATTCCTGAAATCTTGATTGGTAAATTTGTTGGCGCAGAACTTGCGGTCGTTGTTGGATCTGTTGTTTCTTTAGCAGTTACAATTCTGATGGCAAAGAGCGTAAAAAGAGATCCTGCATATGAAGTAGCGATTGAAACACAAGAAAAGTTTGATGGTAAAAAGGCATTATTAGCATGGTCACCATTTATCATGATCTTCGTATTCCTCTTACTGACAAGTAAGCTTGTTTCCCCAGTAAATACATTCTTATCACAATTTGCGACATCTCTAACAATCTTTTCAGGTGAAAATCCAAATACAATTACATTTGCCTGGATCAATACACCAGGTGTGTGGATTTTTGTATCCGCAATCATTGGTGGTCTTTTACAAGGGGCAAAGATGGAAGACTTTGTGATTGTTTTAAAAGAAACATTTGTACAGATGAAAGAAACAATGATTACTATGATTTCTGTATTGGCATGTGCAAAAATCATGGGATATTCTGGAATGATTTCTTCCATTGCTTCCTTTGCGATTGGAACAACAGGCAGCTTCTATCCATTATTTGCGCCATGGATTGGGGGACTTGGAACATTTGTAACGGGTTCTGGAACAAACTCTGGTGTATTGTTTGGTGCAGTACAGAACAGTGCAGCCAATACATTGCATATTGATCCATACTGGATGGTTTCCTTGAACTCATTAGGTGTTGCGGCAGGTAAAATGCTATCTCCACAATCACTTGCCATTGCTTTATCTTCTGTGAATGCAAAGGGAGAAGATGCAAAATTAATGTCTAGAGTTATGCCATATGGATTACTCTTCTTGGTACTGATGAGTATTCTAGGTTTTGTGGGAGCACAGATATTCTGAAAAAGTTGGAACTTTGTTCCATCTTTTTTTGTGGATTATTGTAAATGCTTACATTAAAATGAAAGTAGTGTGTAAGGAGACAAATTATGGATTATTCAACATTGAAAGGTTTTCCTCAAGGTTTTTTGTGGGGAGGTTCTTCTAGTGCTTATCAGTGTGAAGGTGCATGGGATGAAGATGGAAAATCACCATCTGTATCCGATACAGCAGATATTCCTGAAGGTACAACAGACTTTAAAGTAGCGATTGATCATTATCATCGTTATAAAGAAGATATTGCTTTGATGGCTGAGATGGGATTTAATGAATTTCGATTCTCCATTGCATGGCCTCGTATCATTCCTAGTGGGGATGGTGAAGTCAATGAAGTTGCAGTGAAGCATTATCATGATGTCATTGATGAATGTCATAAATATGGTATTGAACCAGTTGTTACGCTATATCATTTTGATTTACCACAGTGTTTGCAGGATCGCTATGGTGGATGGGCTGATCGTAAGTGCATCGATGCATTCCTCAAGTACTGCAAAGTCTGCTTTGCAGAATATGGCAAGAAAGTAAAATATTTCTTAACAATCAACGAACAGAACATGATGGTTTTATACCAGGGTCATCGTGACTATAAAGATGAAAAAACAATCTGGCAGGCAAATCATCACATGTTACTGGCACAGTCATTAGCAATGCAGGAATGTCATAAGATGTGTGATGCTAAAATTGGACCAGCACCAAACATTACTGCGATCTATCCAGCAACTTCTTCTCCAGAAGATAATTTAGCAGCAATGGATTTTGATCAGCTGCGTAATCGTTTGTTCCTGGATCCAGCTTGCTTTGGTACATATCCAGAAGCATTGATGAGATGGTTTACAGATCGTGGTGTTGCTCCTGTGATTGAAGATGGTGACATGGAAATCTTAAAGAACGGTCATCCAGACTTTATCGCATTCAACTATTATGGTGCGGGATGTGTAAAGTATGTTTCTAAGGAAGAGGGAGAAAAGGCTGTTGCGGAAGCTATGGAAAAGAAAGACTTTATGACGGGTCTGATGACATATCCTGGTTTATGCATGGCAGTAAACAATCCTCTACAGGAATCTACATCTTACGGTATGGGAATTGACCCAGTTGGCTTGCGTGTTACGCTAAGACAGCTTTGGGAAAGATATCATTTACCACTTATCATTACTGAAAATGGATGTGGTGTACCAGATACATTAGAAGATGGCAAGGTACATGATGATTATCGTATTGATTATTTGAGAAGACATATTGAAGCTTGTAGAGAAGCAATCAATGATGGTGTTGATTTGTTTGGATATTCTCCATGGTCAGCATTTGACCTCATTTCAACACATCAGGGTATTACAAAGAGATATGGATTTATCTATGTTGATCGTGATGAATTTGATCTCAAGGATATGAAGAGAATCAAGAAAGATTCATTCTACTGGTATCAGAAAGTCTGCAAGAGTAATGGTGCAGATTTAGACTAATTAAGGAAAAGAAAAGGAGAGTAAGAACATGAGTTTTCCAAAAGGATTTTTATGGGGTGGCGCTACAGCTGCCAATCAGTATGAAGGTGGTTATCTAAGCGGTGGTAAAGGTCTTGCCGTTGCGGATACTTTAACAGGTGGTGATGGTATCCACGGTATTCCAAGAAAGTTTATCGTTGAAATGCCAGATGGTTCTAGAAGAGAAATTGGTAATAGAGATGAAGTTCCTGCAGGCGCTAAAGCAATTGTAGATCCAAACACATATTACCCAAGCCATGAAGCGACTGACTTCTATCATCATTGGAAGGAAGATATTGCATTATTTGCGGAAATGGGATGCAATGTTTACCGTTTATCTATCAACTGGACTAGAATTTTCCCTAATGGTGATGATGAAACACCAAATGAAGAAGGTCTACAGTTCTATGAAGATGTATTTAAAGAATGTCATAAGTATGGTATTGAACCATTAGTTACAATTTATCACTTTGATATGCCTCTTCATTTAGCAAATGAATATGATGGTATGGTTTCTAGACATACACTTGAAGCATTCAAGAGATATGTTGAAGTTATTTTCAAGCGTTATAAGGGACTTGTTCATTACTGGTTAACAATCAATGAAATCAACATTAACACAAACTTCATGATGAATGGTGTTCATGAACATATTTCTAACAAGCAGAACGCTGAACAGTGCAGATGGCACTTATTTGTAGCAAGTGCATACGCAGTTAAGATTGGTCATGAAATCGATCCAACAAACAAGATTGGTTTAATGATTGCACATGGTGCTACATATCCATATTCCTGCAACCCAGAAGATGTATGGGCTGAATTGACAGGTGCACATGATAACAAGTGGTTCTATGGTGACGTTCTTGTTAGAGGTTACTACCCAGCTTGGAAGGTAAAGGCTCTTGAAAGAGCTGGCATTACAATCCAGAAGGAAGAAGGAGAAGATGAATTATTGAAGGAAGGCGTTGTTGACTTCTATTCATTCTCTTACTATTCTTCTCAGGTATTTGCTGCACATCCTGAAGAACATGGTGTATCTGAAGGTAACCAGACAATGGGTGTTAAGAACCCTTATTTGAAGGCTAGTGAATGGGGCTGGACAGTTGACCCACTTGGCTTGAGAATTAACTTGAACCAGATCTGGGATAGATATCAGATTCCTATGATGGTTGTTGAAAATGGCTTAGGTGCAATTGATAAGGTTGAAGCTGATGGTTCCATCCATGATGATTATCGTATCAAGTATATGAGAGATCATATCAAGGTTATGAAGGATGCGGTTGAAATTGATGGCGTTGACTTAATGGGCTATACACCTTGGGGTCATATCGATCTTGTTTCTGCTGGTACAGGTGAAATGAGAAAGAGATACGGATTCATCTATGTTGATAGAGATGATGAAGGTAAGGGTGACTTTGCTAGAAGCAAGAAGGATTCCTTCTTCTACATGCAGAAGGTTTACAAGTCTAACGGTGAAGATTTAGACTAATGTATTTATCAAACAGTTCTAGTCAAATGATTGGAACTGTTTTTTTGATGCGTGATACAATGTGACTATAAAAAATTGAGGTGTTGAATATGAACGAAATCATTCAGGCAATGAAAGAAAGAAGAAGTTGTAGAAAGTATCAGGACACAATGATTCCTAAGGAAGATCTGGAAGAAATCATTGAAGCTGGTTTGTATGCGGCAAGTGGCATGGGAAAACAGTCTCCTATCATTGTTGCGGTTACAAACAAAGAAGTGAGAGATGAATTGTCTAAGATGAACGCTGCTGTGATGGGAAGTGAGAATGATCCTTTCTATGGTGCTCCTGTAGTATTGATCGTATTGGCAGATAAGTCAGTTCGAACAGAAGTGTATGATGGATCATTGGTCATGGGGAATTTAATGCTTGCGTGTGATGCAAAGGGCATTGGTTCTTGCTGGATCCATCGTGCAAAGGAAGAATTTGAAAGTGAAGAAGGGAAAGCTTTGTTGAAGAAGCTTGGTATCGAAGGTGACTATGAAGGGATTGGTCATTGTGTGCTAGGGTATCGTGCTGATGAAAAACCTGCGCCTGCTTTACGGAAAGATAATCGTGTATTCTGGTGTGAATGAAGTGTTAAGGACATGTGAAAAGCATGTTCTTTTTTGAAATATTATTCCGAAATATAGCGACACAATTTTATGGTGAAAAATAAATGTTAGAATGAAAGCAAAGAAGGTGTTCATATGGAAAATTCAGTTTTGATTGATCGGTATCGTAAATGGGTGATTCAAAGAGGCACAGAAACATTTCCTGTAACGGAAAATGAAGAAGGTAATTTAGAGATTGAATCGAAATTTGCATTGGGACGTGTGAATTTTTATGAGGATGATATTGTTGAACTCAGAATTGATATGATTCGTGATCAGACAACAGAATTCTTTCTACATTTTCAATTGAAGGATTTGAAACGTGCACAAGATCTTTATGTCGAAATGGAAGAAGCAATGCGCAGCTTGAAGGATCGTCAGGTTGTACATATTGTATTGTCTTGTACTAGTGGATTGACAACTTCTTATTATGCGGAGCTATTGAATGCAGCAGTGAAGACTTTGAATCTGAATTATGAATTTAAAGCAGTTTCTTATAATCGTCTTGAATCTGAAATGCATGGCAAAGACATGTTGCTGCTGGCACCGCAGGTGCATTTTGAAAGAAAAAAACTGCAGGAAAAATATCCAAACGTTCTTGTTAGAAATATTCCTGCACAGACATTTGGAAAATATGATACAGGTACTTTGATTGAAATGATTAAAGGAGAACTGCAGGACGAGGATGCATTAAAAACGCCAAAGGCAGTACGTACACAGGCTTTCTTTGAAACAAATAAAAAAGTACTTGTTGCGGGATACATTCAAAGTGAAAATGAAAATCATATTATTTATCGGTATTATCATAATGGTAATATTTTGTGCAGTGGAGAAATTGTGTGTGAAGAGGGATCGGTTGAAGAATTTACACAGGTTCTTGATCCACTTGTAGAAAAATATCCTGAAATTGAAATCATTGGCTTAAGTCTGCAGGGATCCATTGAAGATGGTGTTGTTTTTTTACCAAATCATCCAATGCATATGGTAAATGTCAGAGAACAATTGACGGAAAGATATCATCGCCCTGTTGTACCATTTAATGATGCAAATATGATTGTAACGGGTATCTACTGGCTGGAAGATCGTTATCGTTCGATTATTTTGTATTTTTTTCCTGATAATTCTGATGCGGCTGGTTGTGGTATCGTTGTAGGTGGACACTTGATTCGTGGCAGACAACACGTTGCAGGGGAAGTGAAATATACACAGAAAGTTTTAAATTTATCGAAACCATATGATGAATTAGTCGAAAATAAAGAAGGATATGCGGAAATCATTGGGAAAACATTGGTGACAATGACAGCGACAATTGGTCCGGAAGCAATTTTTGTGTATTGTGAACATACTGATCTTGAACATATTCAGAGTGTAATGTTAGAAAGTATGGAAGAAAGATTTATTCCACCACTGCATCAATTGCATGATATTAAGGAATATATGATGACTGGAACATTCTTGAGATGTATCTGGAGAATGGATGATTTAAAGAGAAAAGAGTTTGGTTTAACACATAATCCATATTTATAATCATTTTATAATTATTTCTTTTCATCTAGTAATAGATTTTCATTGAAAATGTGATAATATGAAAGCTCGAAAACAGGAGTGAATATCATATGGAAGCAAGTGAACGTAAAAGAAAAATAATGGATGCGACAATGAGAATCGTAGCGGAAAAGGGATTGGAATCTTTTGCGGTATTGCAGGCAGCGAAACTTGCGAATGTAAATGAAGCTCTTGTATATAGAGATTTTGGGACAAAAGAGAATTTATTGTTTGAATGCTATAATCTTGTCGCAAATGAAGTGGCTGGTTTATATCAGGATGCACCAGAACTTGCATTGGGTGAAGATGAAAAACTGTTTGAACAGTTTCATGAAATGTGGATTGCCTACTTTACGTTTTTAATCAAGAATGATTATAAAACGCTGTATTATCAAAGTTATCGTGATTCTGAACATATTAAAACATTTGTTCAGAAAGAAGCAGAAGGGAAAACAGCTGACTTTAGTGGACTGATCAGTGTTGTTGAACCTGTGATTAAAGCATTTCCACTTCCTGAAGGAATGTCAATGCATTATGTCTGGACATATTTGATGGATATTTCTGCGGTATTTGCGAAGAGAATCATTCGTAAAGAATTGCCTGATACAAATGAATCCTATGAATTTATCTGGAATTTAATGGCATCTGGATTATCTGCCTATATTAAGAAATGAATAGATCAGAAAGATCTATTTTTCTTTTTTTCATAGAAATGTGTCGTTATAATGTTTGTAAAGAGAGACGGATTTTATGTGGCTTTGGTGGTTTTGGTTAATATGTGTCTTATTTATTCCACTTGTAATGATTGTTGTAGGAAGAATGACGTGGAAACATTGTCCAAAGAATATAAATAGTTTGATTGGATATAGAACAACTCGGTCAATGAAAAATATGGATACATGGAAATTTGCTCATGAATATTGCGGAAAACTTTGGTGGAAACTAGGATGGCTAATAATGATACTAACTGCTTTGATGTATATTCCATTATACCAAAGCAATGATAACATAATTGGAATTGCAGGGGTTGTTCTTATGACAATTCAGTGTACTGTTTTGATCATATCAATTTATCCGACAGAGAAAGCTCTAAAAGAACATTTCACTGATGACGGAACACGAAAATAAATATCAATTTATCAAAAAATGAAATCACGCGTGAAATGATCTCTTCTCGTTTGAATTAGCGTCTCAGATAGGAGTCGAACCTACGACTTTTCGCTCAGGAGGTCTATGCATCATGGACTATAGTTCCTTTTATGTCTGTAGTCTTATTCGCAAATGTTTAAAAACGTTTTATGCATTGTGCTATAGATATAAATGTTGAATAAAATTATAATGAGAATATATATTGAAAGTGTGGCGTATTACAGTCAATGAATGAAGTAAGCAATGAATTTTCGTCAATTCTATCTTATATGCTCAAATGACTCAATTGGTCAAACAGTGTTTAGCCAATTCAAAAACTACGCTGGCACAGTGTAAAGAAGAATTACACCATCTTCTAAATGAAGAATCGAATTAAAAATTGGATTTGGAAGCGAGGTATTATTATGAAAAATCAGAAAGAGAACAAAGAAAAACCTGTCATTGTTTTATCCTTTGATGGTACAGTCATGGATACAGAACCGGCAATTATTGCAACATATCGTGAACTGTTTGATCGTCATCATAAGAATGAACTATTTACGAAAGAAATTCAGTTAGCAGCATTGGATGACTCTGTATATTCTGTAATGGAATATTGTTTTCCAGAAGAAGATACAAAGAGAATGGTGGATGAATATAATTCCTGGCAGAAGAATCATTTGAGTGATTTGATTCAGCCAATGCATGGAATCAAAGATCTATTGAAGTGGCTGAAAAAACATGAGTATAAAATTGCGACTGTTTCAACACGTGAAAGAGCATCTATTGTTGATTTACTGGAACATGCACATTTGATTCAGTATTTTGATGTCATTATTGGTGGCAAGAAAAATGCACAGGCAGAAGCAAATAGTTTATTTACTGCCTTAAAGCTACTGGATGCAAAAAGCTGTGTCTATGTTTCTGACAGCAGTGCAGAAATTATGTCTGGAAAAGATGCTGGTGTTTATACAGTAGGCTTTGCATCCAATCAAGATAAAGCAAGATCTATCGTTGAAGAACGTCCTGATTTTGCAACAGCGGATTTAATTCAGGTAAAGAAACTTCTAAAAGGTGAACCATTGTGGCTAGGGACAACCATCAATTACCCAAATGCAGAAGAAGTCATTCATAAAGCAGAAAAGAAAGCTGCTAAGAAAAAAGCAAAAAAATTAGAGAAGAAAGTCGCATGATTTTGCGGCTTTTTACATACAAAAAAAGTCCTTGCATAAAGGACTTTTGCATCGTGAGCGGTAGCTCACTTGTGATAAAAAAGAATACAAAGCACTACAATGGATTTGATAGGAATTGACCGCATAGTTATGCGGTTTTTCTTTACTGAATTTTGGAATTGAGAAGAATACAATGGAATGAAGCAGATTTAAATGTTTTCGAAAATTTCCACGAAAATTCCACGAATGACCAAAGAATTGAAAATTTTAGTATAATTACAATAATAGTTGGAGTAATGGTATGGCAAAGATAAAAGAAGCGAAGCAGTTTGTAAAAGATTGGACAGGTCATGGAGATGAAAAACAGGATACACAACGCTTCTGGACACAGTTACTGGGCGACGTGTTCGGAGTGAATGTTCGCGATAGGGGAAATTTGGATTTTGAACGTCCTGTTGTCAAAAGTACGTTGAATGCAGGATACAAAGATGTTGTTGTTAATAATGGCTATCCTGACAATCCTGAACTGAATGCTGGGTATAACTGTAACAGGGTTCTTATCGAGCAGAAAGGTATTCAATTTGATTTAGACAAGCCAGAGCTTCGTTCAGGAAAGATGGTCACTCCTTTTGAACAAGCCAAAGAGTATGATAATGTCTCTCCGAAGCAGGAAAAAGCTGACTGGATAATAACTTGCAACTTCCGAGAGTTTTGGATATATGACATGTCTAAAGATTTGAAGGAACTTAGGGAACCAGTGAAACTGAAACTTGAAGACCTTCCAAAGCATTTGGATTGGCTCAGCATGCTCGAAAACCATGAGACTGAGCACAAAATGACTTTTGCCCAAGAAGTTGACGTATCAGTTAAGGCAGGAGAGCTCGTTGGACTTTTATATGATGAACTTCGAAGTTGCTACCATGAACCAGAATCCGAAGATACTCAGAAGCAATTGAATATCTTATGTGTTCGTCTGGTCTTCTGTTTGTATGCCGAAGATGCAGGCCTTTTTAATCGCAATAACAGAAAGGTATTCCATGATTATCTTGCACAGTACGATGCTAAAGGAATGAGAAAGGCATTATGCAACTTGTTTGCGGTGTTAGACCAAAAAGAAGAGGATAGGGATCCTTATCTTGCTGAAGATGATGAATTGCTTGCTTCGTTCCCTTATGTGAATGGTGGCCTCTTTCACGGCTCTGTAGTAATTCCTCCTTTTACAGATGCAACTAAGGAGATGCTACTTGATAAAGCATCTTTGGAGTTTGATTGGAGTAAGATATCTCCAACCATTTTTGGCGCGGTGTTTGAAAGTACATTGAATCCAGATACTCGCAGACATGGAGGTATGCACTACACTAGTATTGAAAATATACATAAAGTAATAGACCCTCTTTTTCTTGATGGATTAAAAGAAGAATTTGAACAAATTAGTAATTTGAAACAAGTCAATGTGCGTAATACACGTATTGAAGAATTTCAAAACAAGATGGCATCTCTTAGTTTTTTAGACCCAGCTGCAGGTTCTGGAAACTTCTTGACTGAAACCTATTTGAGCTTGCGTAGATTGGAAAATGACTGCTTAAAATTGAAGCAAAAGGGGGCTAATATTGGACTCGCTCTTGAAGGTGATGCAAATCCTATTAAGGTGTCTATCCAACAAATGTATGGTATTGAGATAAATGATTTTGCAGTATCAGTAGCTAGAACTGCACTTTGGATAGCTGAAGCAATGATGTTTGAAGAAACACAGATTATTCTAAATGGCAGTAAAGAATTTTTGCCGTTAAAAGAGTTCAATAATATTGCTGAAGGTAACGCATTGACGTTGGATTGGAATAAAGTCTTATGTAATGATAACTGTTCATATGTAATGGGGAACCCACCTTTTATAGGTGCTAGACTGAAGACGAAAGCTCAAAAAGAAGAATTTGATTATCTATTTAAAAATAAGTGGAAAAGTTATGGAGACTTAGATTATGTGGCAGGTTGGTATTTTAAATGTGCTGAATACATCAGTGACACAAAAATAAAATGTGCATTAGTTTCTACCAATTCAATAACTCAAGGTGAACAAGTAGCAATTTTGTGGAAACAGCTAATCAATAATTACAATATTGATATATTTTTTGCACATAAGACATTTCAATGGGACAGTGAAGCAAGTAATATGGCACATGTTCATTGTATTATCATTGGCTTTTGTACGAAAAATACTTCTTTAGAGGAAAAAATCAGCAAAATTATTTTTAACAAAGATAAGAAGCACAGTGCAACTAACATTAATGGATATCTATTAGATTATAAAAACGTCTTTGTTGAAAAAAGAAGAAATACTTTATGCAATCAACCAAACATGATATTTGGAAGTATGCCAAATGACCAAGGATATTTAAGTAATTATTCAACTGATGAAAAAAATGAAATAATTAATAAATATCCATCTTCGTGCAATTGTTTTAAAAAAATAGTAGGTGCTAGAGAGTTTTTGAATGGTGAGGAAAGATGGTGTTTGTGGTTGAAAGGAATTTCTATTGAAAACTATAAGGATATTCCGCCAATTCTTGATGCTATAAAACATGTGAAACAATTTCGCCAGTCAAGTGGAAGAAAAGCAACTCAAAAGCTTGCCGAAGTTCCTTATCTTTTTGGGGAAATTCGTCAACCTGAATTTGGTAATTATTTACTAGTACCAAGAGTATCTTCAGAAAAAAGAAAGTATATACCGATAGCGTTTGTTAATTCTGAAGTGATTGCATCGGATGCTGTTCAATTGGTTCCTAATGCAACAGAATTTCATTTCGGAATTCTAACTTCATCTGTACACATGATATGGATGAGAGCGGTTTGTGGGAGACTTGAGACCAGGTATAGATATTCTGGAGAGGTTGTTTATAATAATTTTCCATGGCCTAAAATTTCTGAAAAGAATGAAGATGCTGTTAGGACAACAGCAAGGATGATACTTGAAGCGAGAGAGAAGTATTCAAAAAATACTTTAGCTGAACTATATGATCCAGAAAGGGAGTGGATGTTCCCAGAATTGATGAAAGCACATAAAGCTAATGACAAGGCTGTAAAAGATGCCTATGGGTTTGCAGATGATGCTTCAGATGAAGATATTGTTATTAAATTGTTTGAAATGTATCAAAATTTACTTGATGCTAATAGATGAAGAATCCAAATTGAAACATTTCAGATAATACACTATAATATTAGTGTAATAGTACATATTAGCTGTTCTGTTACAAGAATTTGTTCGAAAACGCGACAAAAAGATATTGTTCATTAAAGTTCTTTTTGTCATGAAAATTTCATAGATTAACAAGAAGAGAGAAGCTTTCTCTCTTTTTTCGTTTATGACAAAAGAGTATCGGACGATTTCTTAAGCACAGAACAATAGGCTTTAACTTCCAACATTGAGAAAGGAGGTGAGGCCTATGCAGAATTTATATACATTTGTACAACAAATCTACAAAATTAAGCTATGCCAATCCCAAGAAGTTTTAAACACCCAGATATCCCCTATTGTTCGTGCCAGTGAATAAGTAATAAAAGTGAGTTTACTGGTGGTAAAACTCTCATGAGTTTTCAACCAAGCAACAACACTAAATATACTTCCGATAATAAAAAAATAATTAACTTTTTAGGTAAAGCTAAGAAAGAAAATATCATGTTATACATATTATCTTTACCTAAAGAAAGACTTGATTGTTCAGAAGAAATGTTTGCAAGAAGATTGGGCATCACGGATAGGACGATTCGTAAGTGGAAGAATCCTAATAATGCTACTATTCCATCTATTGAGTATCTAGTAGCTATCTGTGATGAACTTCAGTTTGATAAAGAAATTTATTACATGTTATTAAATAAATTTTATCCTGAAACATACGAGAAAATATTAAAAATTGAAAACAGATAAAGTTTGGAACGCTCGTTCCGCTTATGAGTTCTTTTCTTACGTACACTGTAAGCATAAAGGAGGCAAGAAAAATGCTTAATTATAAAACAATTATTAAATCACCATCTGAATTGGGTGAACTATGGTGTACAGGAGTAGTTCCTGCTTACGAGTACGTAAACGGCAGCAAAACAGACAACATTATCGGCTACAAGTACAACATCGTAGCAATTGATTGTGATGCTCAGACTTTTTCAGTCAAAATCGCAGGTGAAAAACAGTTAGACGAAATTGAGGGCCATGTGAACGTTCAATTAGTTAATGCAAATTTCATTATCTATTCGTTGAATGGCAGAATCGGTGTTTCTGCAAAAGCAGACAAGATTATCAAGGTTGATGAATAGCCTTGATGCGTTACATGAAGGCTTCTTACTGGATTTACCTCAAGTGAAGACAGTGAAGCCTGAAATGTAAACGCAAAGGTTTAGTATTACCCTTTGCGTGTGGCATGTGGCACATAAACACATGGAAAAAAGGAGAACTCAATGGGAGATATTGTAATACAACAAGAAATCGCACCAAAAACGAAATTTCGTAAATGTCTTCTTACGATTAACAATCCTGAAAAGTATGGCATCACACATGAGTACATAAGAGATGCACTGAGTAGTTTGAGTGTTGATTACTATGCAATCTGTGATGAAATTGGTGAAAAAGGCACTTATCATACACATATTTTTTTCTATCGTGAATCAACTATAAGATTTAGAACAGTAAAAGAAAAGTTTCCAAGTGCACATATTGACATTGCACAAGGATCTTGTGCGGATAACAGAAGCTACTTATTGAAAGAAGGCAAGTGGAAAGACACGAGAAAATCAGAAACATCTGTTGAAGGGACTTTTGAAGAACACGGTGAATTTCCTAACTATGATGACGACACGAAACCAGTCACTGAGAGAGTTGTTGATATGATACGTGATGGCTGTGACGATTATGATGTCATCAGTGCAATACCTAAAGCAGCAAATCAATTGAAAAATTTTTCTTTGATTCGTGAAACATTACTCACAAAAAAATTTTTGACTGAGATGCGATTGAATATTGAAGTTACATACTTGTATGGAGCTAGTGGAACAGGAAAAACAAGGTCTATATTTGCAAAATACGATGCATCAGATATCTGTCGCATGACAAATTACAAAAATGACAGAGTATTGTTTGATAGCTATTCTGTTCAAGATGTACTTGTTTTTGAGGAATTCCACGGACAGATTCCATTACCTGATATGCTCAATTACTTAGACATATATCCATTAAAGCTACCTGCACGCTATCACGATCGTGTTGCTTGTTATACAAAAGTGTATATCACAAGTAATATCGGCTTAGATGAACAATATCCAGATGAAGATATTGAATCAGTAAAAGCACTAAAACGAAGAATACATAATATCATGAGATTTGATGCTGATGGAACAATCACTGTGGAAAAAGGAAGTTTTGAACTTTCAAAGGAGGTGGATGATGATTAGTCAAATCCTTAATGGCTTGCGAGCTATTAAAGAGAAGCCAACTAAAATCTTGGTTATTATATGTTATGAAATATTATTAAAAATGTTATTTGATTCATATTCAAATACAGATGTTGTAGTTCTTTATAAGTTACATCAGTTGTTAGGAATTTTAGCTTACTTAGGTCTCGCAATTGTGGGAGCAATAATGCTTGTTATTTTCCTTGGAATGCCCTTTGACTTTATTCTTATGCGTAAAAGGCTATTGAAAATCGAACTTAAAAACAGATTGGGTGAAATTCCACAACTTATCGGTTATAAGAAAAGTAATAAGAAAAGCACAATGCTTGTATATGATTTTTACACTAGAGGAATCCCTCTCTCTGACTGGGAGAGGAAGAAAGACTATATCGAAACGGCACTTGGGATTGTAGTTATTGATATGTACTACATTAAAGGAAATCAGTTACTTCGCATTGAGTGTGTAAAAAGTAAAAATTCAATACCATCCTCAATTACTTGGAATGATACTTTTTTACAATTTGATGACTTTCAATTGAATTGTGGCATCGGACTAGGAGGAAGACCAGTTATTATTGATTTGAGTAATCAAAACTCCATGTTGATTGCAGGCTCTACTGGTTCAGGAAAAAGTGTCCTGCTCAAAAACATCTTATACCAGTGTTCAAAGAAGGGGGCAGAAGTTTATGTCGCAGATTTTAAAGGCGGTGTTGATTTTGTTAAGCCATTTTGGCATGAACACGTGATATTTATGTCTACTGAAGAAGAAGTGATTATATTTTTGGACGCCGTTATTGGTGAAATGGAAAGAAGAAAGCAGCTTTTTCTTGCAAATGAAGTATCGAATATCAAACAATTTAACGAAGAAATTGGTTGGCTACCTCACATCGTATTTGCATGTGACGAAGTAGCTGAACTACTTGATAAGAGTGGTCTTAGCAAAGAGGAAAAGGTAGTAATTCAAGAAATCGAAGGTAAACTCTCAACACTTGCAAGACTGGGGAGAGCATTCGGTATTCACTTGATACTTGCTACCCAAAGACCAGATGCGAACATCTTATCTGGTCAGATAAAGAATAATCTTGATGTTAGAGTTTGCGGAAGAGCAGATGCAGTACTGTCTCAAATCATTCTTGATAATACATCTGCAAAAGATGAAATCAGGAAAAACCAACAAGGACGATTTATTATGTCGGATGGAACCGTATTCCAAGGGTATTGGCAGGAGGAAATTTAGTGAAACAATCATTAACAACAAAGGAAGTCGCAGGATATTTACATTGCTGTGAGAAGAGAGTCAATGAATTCAGAAAAGCAGGATTACTTATCGGTACTAAATACGGTAAAAGTTGGACATACGAAGAAAATGAAGTAAAGTCTTTCAAAGAGAAATTTAAAGGAAACGATTTGTCTGAAATCACAGTTTTATCAGATGAAGGTTTAAAAAAGTATCGCTAATAGATAAAACAGCCTCGAATCTCACTTATACAAGTGACTTCGAGGTATAATTTTTTTATCAAATCTATTAGTGCTTGTGCACTGGAAGGAGTGCGTATGAAAAAAGTTACGAGGTAAATAATTTAATGAAGAATAAAGATTTAAGATATATTACACCAAGACTATCTACAAGAGTAGGACATGAAGGTGAAATTATATCATATGTAGTTAACTTTCCATATCCAAAAGGTGGAAAGTATTGCAAGACTTTTAAAGTTAAAGATTATAAGAGTAAAGAGGCTTGCATGAGAGCAGCAATTAAAGATAGGGATCGTATTTTGGTGGAAGCTGAAGAAAATCCAAATGTCAATGGCAATAATGCTACTGTTGAAGAAGTGTATGCACATCTTTTTGAGCAGTTTCCACTTTCTAAAGCATCAGAGATTAAATATAACAAAGCTTACAGAAAGTATATTAAACCGTATGTAGGAAAAAAGAAGATTAAAGATGTTACGTATTCAGATGTCGTTGGTTCATTGAAAGAGTGCGCACGTTATTGTTGTGCGAAACATGTAAGTCATATAAAAACAGTCTGGAATTGTATCTTTAAAACTGCACGCAGGATGAATATTCAAGTAGAAAATTTTGTTAATGATATTCAAGACATTCCTAACCAAAACGTATCAAAACGAAAAACTGAAGAAATGAGCATTACTCGTGAAGAGTTTCAAGAGTTTATTACATTCATGTCTCAGTATGGAAACTATTCTCTTTCAAAGAAAGAAAAAATTTATTTTAGACAATGTGTTGTTTACATGATGGAATTGATGTTTGAAACAGGTATGAGGCCTCAAGAGTGTAAGGCGTTAGTTAGAGAGGACATTCAGTTTACGAGCGAGAGTGACGGAATGGAGGTTGCTTGGATTCATATCAGACACTCAGTTGGTTCAACACTTGATGAGATGCTGACCATTCGTAAAACTAAAACGCCACAAAGTATTAGGACACTTCCTCTAGAAGATGAAAAGTGCCAGTTAGTTAAAGAGATACTTGCGTGGTCTGAACATGAAGTTATCTTTGCTGACTATGATGGCAATTTGATTGATGCGACTAAGTTGTCTGATTATATTCGACGTGTTAGAAAAGCATATAATAAAAGGACAGGTAAAAACCTAGATATGTTCGCTGTACGGATGAGAAAGGCAAAAGCTAGTGAATTGTACAGAAATGGATGTTCTCCGGTGGTTGTCAAAAACTTGTTAGGTCATGAAAAACCTGACATGTCAATTCAGCATTATGCTACATCGACAGTTCAAGAGAGAAGGGAAGCACTCAATAACAGAAATTATATTGGAAAAGATTCCACAAATCGTTCCACGAATTTGAAAGAATAGCAAAAATACCGCATAACTATGCGGTATCATGCTTACTTGTTCAGTGAGCGGTAGGGGACTCGAACCCATGACCCCCTCCACGTCAAGGAGGTGCTCTCCCAGCTGAGCTAACCACTCATGTGTCTGTGTATTCTAACATAAAAATATTTCATGTGGAAGTAAAGTATGCGAAAATTAAATGCAGAGGTATTTGTGAATGAAAGTTTTATTTTTGAATACAAGTGAAGAAGAAAATGGATTGCTTTCTCAAGGCATTGCATTGTGTTGTGCAAAGCTTGTGGAAGCAGGGATAGAATATGAAGTTCGCTGGGTGAAAGATATTCATCCATGTACGAGCTGTGGAAAATGTTTAAAGAGAAGAAGATGTTTATTTGATGGGATTGTCAATGAACTTCATGAACATAGTGATGAATTTGATGCTTTGATCATTGGCAGTGATGTGATGTACTCTGAAGCAAGTAAACAGGCAATTGAATTGTTGAAGTGCTTATTTCGCAGTAACAATGAAAACTATGTTGGTAAGATTGGCGGCGTGATTCTTGCATCTAACCGTAGAAATACAGAGCATGCATATCAGGAATTGAATCGTTATTTTTCTTATAGCTGTATGCCTGTTGTGAGTGGCAGATACTGGAATACAGTATGCAATGATGCAAAAGATGCAGAAGAAATGGAACGACTGGCACAGAATATTTCGTGGTTACTGAAATGTATCTCTAGTGGAAAAGAACATGGTATTCAAAATCCTTGTTTTGTTGAAAAATTGGATGCCTTTATGCTTGGAAGATAATGTACAATAAATGTAGAAGAAATGAGGAAAAATAATATGACATATCAACAAACATACCAAGAGTGGTTAGATCATTTAGATGAAAATGATCCACTCAGAAAGCAACTTGTGGATATTAAAGATGATGAAGTTGAAAAAGAAGATCGTTTTTATAAAGATTTATCTTTTGGTACAGCAGGATTGAGAGGTAAAGTTGGTGCGGGGACTAACCGTATGAATTTCTATACTGTTGGTAAGGCAACACAAGGCATTGCACAGTTCATTATCAATCATGGAAAAGAAGCAATGGAAAAAGGTGTTGTGATTGCACATGACCCTAGACATTTTTCTAGAGAGTTCTGTGAAATGACAGCGGGTATTTTAGCGGCAAATGGAATGAAAGTTTATACATTCCCATCTTTACGACCAACACCAGAACTTGCTTTCTTGATTCGTAAGATTGGAACTGTTGCGGGCATTAACATTACAGCGTCTCATAATCCAAAGGAATACAATGGATATAAAGCATACTGGAGTGATGGCTGTCAGGTTTCCAGTGAAATTGCTGACGGTATGGAAAAAGAAATCAATGCGGTAGATATCTGGAATGGCGTTAAGAAATCTTCTTATGAAGAAGGCGTTGCTTCTGGCAAGATCATCGTTTTGGGTGAAAAAGAAGATCGTGAGTATCTCGATAAAGTGGAATCTTTGGCAATTCATACAGGAGATGAAATTGATGCTTCCATTCCTCTTGTATATACACCACTCAATGGCTGTGGTTCAATTCCATTTAGACAAATGTTAAATGATCGTGGTTTTACAAACTGGAAGATCGTTCCTGAACAGGAAAACCCAGATCCTGATTTTACAACGGTTGGCTATCCAAACCCAGAGGATCCAAAGGCATTTGCCTTGAGTGAAAAATATGGCAGAGAGTTTGGTGCTGAACTATTGATGGCTACTGATCCAGACTCTGATCGTTTTGCGATTGAGATTCGTGATAATGATGGCAACTATGTTCCATTAAATGGCAACCAGACAGGTTATCTGTTTGTAAACTATATTTTAGAAGGACATGAATCTGCAGGTACATTGCCTAAGAAGGGTGCAATGGTGAAATCTATTGTTACGTCTACGCTTTCTACAAAGATGGCTAAGGCGTATGGTGTTGAAATGTTTGAAACATTGACAGGCTTTAAGAATATCTGCGGTAAGATTCCTTATCTGCATGAGAATGGCTATACATATTTGTTTGGCTATGAGGAAAGTGTTGGCTATGCTGGATGTGAAGATATTCGTGATAAGGATGGTATTTCTGCGGGTATGCTTGTGACGGAAGCTGCTGCGTACTATAGAAAGCAAGGTAAGACATTGTGGGATGTTTTACAGGAAATCTATGCAAAGTATGGCTATACATGTGAAGAAGGCGTCAATATCATTCTTGAAGGTATTCCTGGCAAAGAAAGAATTGATAGAATGATGAAGTGGATCAGAAATGAAAAGCCAATGCAGATTGGTGAATATAAGATTGATCATATCATTGATTATATTGATGGATATGAAGATCTGCCTCCACATAATGCATTGCGTTTCTTTGTGGATGAGGATACATGGTTTGCGGTTCGTCCAAGTGGAACAGAACCTAAGATCAAGATGTATTTCTACAGCAGTGATGAAACAATGCAGAAAGCAAAAGAAAAGAATGAAGCAATCAAGAAAGCTGTGTTGGATCTGATTAACGCAGTGGAATAACTGACAAGAAAAATAATTTGTGAAAATCAAAAATAAGAATGCAGGAAATATACATAATAATATTGTATAGAAATCTGCATTCTTATTTTGTATTTTTAACATGGTCTGATGATATGGAAGGTGAACGTTGTGCTTTGACTTAGTTACTGCTTAATGTGGAAGATATAAAAGGTAAAAAATGGTAAAAAAAGGTAAAACAAATTTGTAAAGGTAAAAAATGGTAAAAAAGAGTAAAAAAGAGTAAACTATAAGTGTAAAGGAGAGAAGTATGCCAACAACAAATCCATACGCCTTGCAATTTGGGCAAGAACCACAACAGTTAATTCCAAGAGAGTCTCAACTTTCAGAAGTTGTTGCTAACTTTTTCAGTGAAAATGGCTTACAACATATTTATATGATTACAGGTATCAGAGGAAGCGGTAAAACAGTATTTATGACAAATGTTGCCAATTCTTTTGATCCAAAACAGTGGATCGTCATCAATGTCAATGTGTCATCTCAAATTAGTATTGTTGAACAGATAGTAATCCAACTTGCAAATGACAAGAGGCTAAAGAATAGTTTCTCTCTGTCTTCTCTTTCAGCAAATATTTTTGGCGTGGACGTCAAAGTGGACAATGCTGTTCCAACCACTTCTGCTGAGTACGAAGCAACAAAGCTTTTGAAATCAGCAAGCGAGAAAAATCTTAAAGTCTTAATAACAATTGATGAAGTTACAAATACTTCAGCAATCAAAGAATTTGCTGGGGCATTCCAGATTTGGCTGAGAGAAAACCTTTCTGTTTATCTGTTGATGACAGGCTTATACGAAAATATAAGAGAATTGCAGGATGATAAAAGTCTCACGTTCTTATATCGTTCTCCAAGAATTGACCTGTTTCCACTGCAGATGGGTGCTATCAAAAACAACTATGAAGAAAATCTGAATATAACTTCAGAACAGGCAAAAGAAATGGCTAGATACACACTAGGATATTCGTTTGCTTTTCAGGCGCTTGGTTACGTTGTATGGAACAATGGCAAGTATGACAAAAAGGCTTTGCAGGAATATAGACAGATACTTGCTGATTTCTCATACGAAAAAATTTGGAGTGAACTATCTGACAATGACCGCAAAGTTTGCATTGCAATAGCTGAATCAAGTTATTGTGAGTATAAAGAAGTCAAATCCATACTGAACTGGGATAATAATCAACTGAATCCGTACAGAAAAAGACTGGTCAACAAGCAGATTATCAGTGATAAGAAAAGAGGATTTATGCCATTTACACTGCCACTTTTCAAAGAATTTATCAGTGATCAGGTTGAATACGAAACATGGTGAATGATGCATGTTTATTTTTGACTTACATTGGAAAAGGCTAGAAAGTTTTAAATTCATGAGAGTCTTTTTGTGCTGCTTCATGTACAATAGATAGCGATGATACATGTATATACATTAAAGAATTGGTATTTTGATCAAACAAAAGATAAATATAGAGTATGGGGAAACATCAGTGGAAATGATGCATTTGAAGAAGGACAGTGGATTCATACTTCCTTTGTAACGCGTTTAGAAGTGGAATGGGGTGCTTTGCATATTTATACAGAAAACTCTGAATATCTTGCGAAGTATTGTGAACATGATGCGTTGGATAAGCGTGTATTGCGCCGTGCATTGAGAGATTATCTATGGCCGGATGATGTGCTTGTATTTAATAAGATCAAACAGTCAGAAAATCGTAAACAAATGAATAAAAAAAGTCAGCAGACACCTGATGACTTTAGAACTTGTGCAATATTGACATTTTCTTCCGATATTTTGAATCATTTTGTATCTTTAGAATTAAGACAGGGGAAGAAAATCTATCGCAGACTGGATTATGATATTCAAAGAGGAATGTTTGAAGATGCATTTGTGTTGAGTGATCCAGCAATGGATTATTATTTTAGATTCTTTCCATTTGGCAAGAATGCGTATCAGTTTGATGAATGGCAAGGAAAATTTACGCCAGTATTTATTCGAAATATGGGAAGTGAAGATTTCTATGCTTCAACGGTGTATGGGGATTATGTCATCCCACCGAAATCAACGATCTTGATTTCTACAAATCAATCGGATGAAAGAATTTCTACTTCGTTAGATAGTACGGATCATGATAAAACAACTGTGTTATCTCATGCATCTATTAAGATGAAATAAAATGTCCTAGCCAAAGGGAGTCATGGCTAGGACATTTTTGCTTTGAGAATAAATAACCAGCTATTATTTATGCCCAATGGAAATATGATATATGGATTTATAAGAAAATCAACATTGAAATCTGTAATAATTCATGCATGTATGGATTTTATGCCTGATTAATAAAATCTTAATGATTTGAAATCTATTTTCTTAAGGGACATATCAGTACAATGAGAGTGTAAAGAAAGAGGGAAGTATGGCAACGTTATTAATTGTGGATGATGAAAAGGATATCGTATCTGCGTTAGAAATATATTTGAAACCAGAGGGGTATGAGATATTGACAGCGAATAGTGGAAAACAGGCTGTAGATATAATACATAGAGAACGAGTAGATTTAATTTTGATGGACATTATGATGCCTGAAATGGATGGGTATCAGGCAACAAGCAAGATTCGTGAAGAAAGTAATGTACCAATCATTTTTTTGACAGCGAAAAGTGAAGATACTGATATGATACTGGGATTGAATATTGGGGCAGATGACTATATTACAAAGCCATTCAATCCAGCAGAAGTTATCGCAAGAGTAAGATCATGTCTTAGAAGATATACAGTGCTTGGCGGAAATACGAATTCTTCCAATGTATTGAAGAATGGTGGTATTGAAATCAATGATGATTCGAAAACAGTAACAGTAGATGGAAATGTTATTTTGTTGACACCGGTGGAATATGACATCTTGTTATTGTTGATGAAGAATATTGGAAAAGTATTTTCTTCTTCTGAAATTTATCAGAAAATCTGGAATGAACCGTTTATGAATGGGGAAAATACAGTCGCAGTACATATTCGTCATCTAAGAGAAAAAGTTGAAATTAACCCAAGTGAACCTCGATACATCAAAGTTGTGTGGGGCAGAGGGTATAAGATGGAGAAATGCTTATGAAAAAGAGTGGAATTTGTAAAACGATTGGTGTGATACTGCTTGTGGTCTTTGGATCAATTGCGTGTTTCTTTGGTGGTGTGTCCTTGATTGAATATGAATATGGATGGGATAGTGAAGAGTATCTGCAATCTTCAAGTGCGCAGGATGGAGTTGATTACAATATTCATAATAAATATTATGGAATTGTCGTTTCTGAAAAGAAGGTGAATGATTCTGTTGTTGAAGCTTTCGTGAGAGAAATCAGTAAGAACTTTGATTATTATGTTGAAAAATACGATGCGAAAACAAAGAGTTATGTCCCTTTAGTAGAGAGTAAAAACTATACAGAAGATTCTGACTATCTGCTTGTTAAAAAATATGGCATTGGTGATATTACGAATGCAGACAGTCAAAGAATGTTTGAAGGTGATGCATTTGAGAATAGTAATGTTGCGTATATTGTGCATGTTGGTGTGAATGAGCCAACTGTGAATGATGATACACAATTCTATCAGAGATATCAGGTTTATATGATGATTAAGCCATATACAGAAAATGCAATTACGTATACTGTTGCTTCTGCAGCTGTTATATTAATACTTCTTGTATATGAAACCATTGCGGCAGGACACACAAAAGAAGAAGATGGAATTCATTTATCATGGATTGATCGTATTCCATTTGATGTGTTTACATTTGTGATGATTCTTGTTGGCTGTTGTGTTGTATTGATTGGCTCAGAACTGACATCAAGTGTTTCCTATATGATGTTTTATAAAGCATCACAGAATTTTATTGAAGCTGGACTTCCTTTGATTGCATTTGTGATCTTGCTTGCTTTGGTTGTGTATGTGTATTACATATCGTTTGTGGTAAGAATCAAATCACATACATTGATTTCTAATAATGTGATTGTAAAAGCAATCCAGTTTGTATATTATCCAGTGAAAAAAATTGTTTTGGAATTCTATGATGCATATTGTCATTCTTCTGAAGTCTGGAAGAAAGTAATTGCTGGTCTTGTTTGTATTTCATTTGTATTATTATTGATTTTCTTTGTTGCTGTTGCGGAAGCTGGTTCTGTATTCTTTGCATTGTTCATTGTGGTTTTGATGATGGCGATGCTATATGGAGTATGGATTCTGATCAAAATCAATGCAGATACAAAAACATTATTAACAGCTGCAGAGAAACTCGCAAATGGAGAATTGGATTATCGTATCAGTGAAGAAGCGTTGAATCGTCTGCATGGCCCGTTTTATGAACATGCAAAGAACTTGAACTTGATCAGTGAAGGTATGAAAAAAGCGATTGAGAATGAATTGAAATCTGAAAGAATGAAAGCGGAATTGATCACAAATGTTTCGCATGATATCAAAACACCCTTAACATCCATCATTAACTATGTGGATTTATTGTCAAAACCACATGAGGAAGAAAAGACACAGGAATATATTGATGTTCTGCAAAGACAGTCACAAAGATTAAAGAGATTGACAGAAGATGTTGTGGAAGCTTCGAAAGCAAGCAGTGGAAATATTCAGGTGCATATGGATGTTGTATCCATCAAAGAAATCATTGAACAGGCAAGTGCAGAATACGAAGAGAGATTGAAAGAAAAGAATCTCACGCTGATTACAACAATTCCAGAAGAAAAGATTGAAGTGGATGCGGATGGAAGATTGCTTTGGAGAGTGCTTAGAAATGTATTCTCCAATGTGGCGAAGTATTCTATGGATGGCAGTCGTGTGTATATTGATGTTGTTGAAGATGGCGAAAATGTTATTACAACAATCAAGAATACTTCTAAGAATCAATTGAATATCACGGAAGAAGAATTGATGCAAAGATTTGTTAGAGGAGATAGTTCTAGACATACAGAAGGTTCTGGACTGGGATTGAATATTGCGAAATCTTTGATGGATTTGATGCAAGGTTCCTTTGAGATTCAGATTGACGGAGATTTGTTTAAATCTGTCATTACTGTAAAAAAACATGAAGAAATTTAAATGGATTCCTGTGCTGCTTGGCAGTCTGATACCAATTCTAGCAGCACTTGTAATGGAAGAAATCATACATTGATGGAAGTGATTGCTTTTTGGCAATCATTTCTTTTGTGATAGTATGAATTATATGAAAATACAAAGAATTGATACGTATGATGATCCTAGATTTACCAAAGAGGCGCTATATCAACATGGCTGTTATCTTGTAGATGATGAACCATATGAAGTTGTAATTGTTTCTAAAAATGAAGCTGTGATTTGTGGGAAAGATCAGAGTGTATATTGTGATGTGATTGATTCCTTTCGTATACATGCCCCACACATTACTTGTTTTTATGATGTAAAGCATACAATTGTAAAAGAGTATGGAGTGCAGAAACTCTTTCGTATTGCACTTTCTATGATCCAGCCATCACAGTTTTATGTGGATCAAGATAAGCTTGATGCAGTTTCTCATTTTATCCAGCGGGAAGAGGATGTAATTATACAGGCTGGTAAATACAAAGACAGATGGATCTCTACTGATGGACATACAAGACTGTATGAAGCCTGTCGTAAAGGTTTTACATATGTGTATGGAATGGAAGATGAAATCAATGCAGATACAATCTATTTTGTTGAAGAAGCACAAAAAAGAGGGATCTTTGTCCCTCAAGATATGATTGTATTAGACCACCAGCAATATATTGATCAATGGTTTGGATACTGCGAAGAATATTTTCAATGAATGTCTTTGTAGGACAAGACACCATACATAGATTCACTGTTCTTAACGGAAGCTGTAATTGCTTCTGAGAAGCATCTTGCGGCTAATGTACCAATAACATTGAGATCTGCTTTGACTTTGCCGGATGCCATTGCATAAATCGTATCGCCATCAAATTCTGTATGAATTGGATTGATGGAACGTGCCATGCCGTCATGTGCCATAGAAGCAATCTTTGTGAGTTGTGTTTTATTGAAGGATGCATTTGTTAATACAATACCAATGGTTGTATTTGTATGGAGCTGTGATTGCATCTGCATCATATACAATGCTTCTTCGCAATTTAAGAACTGTTTTGTGTTGTAGTCGATTGCTCCAGCAATCTGTGTTCCATTTGTATAGTCAAATACATCCCCCATGCTATTGCATGCGACGATTACACCGACCTTAATATCACCTAGCTGATATGCACAAGATCCAACGCCTGTTTTCATCATATGTTCACTGCCATATGCTTTTCCGCATGTTGCTCCACATCCAGCACCAACATTACCATCTGCGTAGTTGTTATTTTCAGCATTCAGACATACTTGATAGCCAAGTGACACATCTGGTCGAATTGCATTTGTATGCATTTCTAAATCAAATAGACAAGACTGACAGACAATTGGCACAACACCATAGTCTGTTGGAAAGCCAATTCCTTTTTCTTCCAGGTATTTTGTGACACCAATGGATGCTTCTAGGCCAAACGCACTGCCTCCAGATAGTAATACCGCATTGACACTGTCATTTGCGGCTAATGGATTTAATAGTCCCCCTTCACGATTGGCAGGCCCTCCTCCACGAATATCTACGCCACATGTAGCGCCTTTATCTGTTGGAAGGATAACAGTACATCCCGTTGCACCTTCTGTGTATTCTGCATTTCCAATTTTAAAATCTGTAAGCTCATGAATGGATATTTGTTTTAAGATTGTCATATTTTATCTTCTTTCCTACTCGATTCATTATAGCATCGAAATAAAGTATTCTTAGACGAAAAAGAATTCTAGCAGGAAGACTGTCATACAGCAGGCACACGCAACAACAGGTAATCCTTGATCAAAATATGCAAGCACAATTCCTACGCATAAAGATGCAATGCCGGCAATTTGTGAGTTTGTTGCCTGTACCATTGCGGGAAATGTCATGACTGCGAGTGTTACGTATGGGACATAGTATAAAAAGGATTTTAGAAACCTGTTTGTGATTGGCTTACGGATGAGTGTTAAAGGCAATACACGGATACAGTAGCTTGTTAAAAATGAAACAAGAATATACATGAAAATGGAATGGTTCATACATCTTCCTCCTTGATGGGTTTTATAATCGAAGCAATGGATGCGATGATGAGTGTTAATAGAATGATACGTGTACCACTAGAAAGTGAACGTATGCCTGGTAAGATCGTGCATAGATAGCTTGCAATAAAGGAAATCAATACAATGAATAGAATTGTATGATTCTTTTTGGATGGTGGAATGATAATCGCAAGGAACATTCCATATAAGGCTACAGATAGAGCGGAAACGATTATGGATGGCAAGATGTTTCCTAATATGATTCCGCATGATGTTCCAATGGCCCATGGTAGTACAGAAGCTGCCATGGCTCCATAGAAATATAATGGATTGAAATAGTCTTTTCTTGAGATTGCTAATGCAAATAATTCATCTGTGATGGCATAGCCAATGCATAGTCGATGGACTGTTTTTGTTTCTGGTGAGAGCTTTTGGGACAGGGAACAGCTCATTAACATGTAGCGTGCGTTTGCGATGAGCGTCATCAGGACCATTTCAAAGTATGATCCACTTGCGAGGATGACTTGTGTACCTGCGTATTCTCCTGCACTTGCAAGATTGCATAGTGACATGAAGAAGCCATCGATCCAGTTTAATCCTGCATTTTTCATCGCAATGCCTAATGCAAAAGAGACTGCGAAATATCCTAGTCCAATAGGAATGCCATCTTTGAAACCTTGTGTAAATTCTTTCTTGTTCATGAAAATAATAATAAAGCATTCTTTTCATAAGTAAAATGAATCATTATAATAAATCCATAAGGAAAACTGATATGACTTCTAGATATAAGATTTTTATGAAAGTATTGGAATGCAGAAGTTTCTCGATTGCTTCGAAAGAAATTGGCTATTCGCAATCTGCGGTATCGCAGGCGATGAAGTCTTTAGAAGAAGAATTGCAGACAACACTTTTTAAAAGGAATCGTGAAGGGATTCAATTGACAAAAGATGGTGAAGATTATCTTCCTTATATTCGTTCGATTTCTCAAGCAGAAGATTTGTTGTATAAGAAGATGTGTGAAAAGAATGGACTGGAAGATGAAGTGATTCGTATTGGAACATTTACAAGTGTTTCCAGGAATCTTCTCCCTAAATTATTGAGTGATTTTCATGCTTTGTATCCAGGCATTCATTTTGAACTGCGACAAGGAGAATATGATAATATTCATGAGTGGATCAGGAATGGTGAAGTTGATTTTGCTTTTATCAATCCAAAGGATTTTGATGATATTGAAATTGATGTGATCTATCATGATTATATGCTTGCGGTACTTCCTGTGGGGCATCGTTTATGTAAGAAAGCATCTGTGCATTTAAAAGATTTGTGTGATGATCCTTTTATCTTGCTGGATGAAGGCAAGAACAGTGTTCCCTTAGATGCATTTCATCAATATGATCTGCAGCCATCCATTGCATATAAAGTGTATGATGATTATTCCATCTTAGCGATGGTGAAGCAAAATATGGGAATCAGTATGATGTATGGTCTTGTAGTGCGTGACTTTGAAAACAATGTTGTGATCAAGCCAATACAAGAAAATGTTGAAAGAACGATTGCGTTAGCTTGTTTGAAGAAAGAATATCTTTCCAAAGCAAGCAAACAGTTATATGAATATATACAGAAGAACGTGACAAAAATATTAGAAGATGGATTGTTGAAACATGAAAAATAGAAGACTGGAGAAATTTTTAGATCTGTGTATTGTGCTGTGTGGTATCGCTACACTTGTGTTTTATAGTGGTGCAATAGAATCTAAATTTTATGTGGAAAGATTTGCATCGATTTATGCGATTGATTTGTGTCTTGCGACTTTATATTATCTTTTAGAATTTATCTATATTCGTAAAAGAAGTCGTGGAGTTTTCTTTTCTTTATTGAAATATATTGTATTAACGCTCATGACATTCTGTACGATCTTCAGCTGGGTATTTATGCAGCCATTCTATCGGAATGCTTCTGAGAATTTACAATATGCATATCTTGGAATGCATTGCGTGATGCCGATATTAATGGTGCTGGAATATATTGTTGGAGAAAAAGGACATTTTAATAAGAAATTTATTATCACAAATATGGCATTATTGATCATTTATGGTGGCGTTGTATTGTTGTGTGGACAATACGCACATACGGGATATCCGTACGCATTTTTAGATCCGGAACAATTAGGATATGCAATAGTTCTTAAAGAATGTGCTTTAATTTGTGTTGTGTATTATTTTTACAGTAAATTGATTTTAATGTTTGATCATAGATTTAGAAGAAGAAAGAGAAAGACGATATGATAAGACCAATTGTTTCAGGAACAGCGATTTTTACAAAAGCAGCTATCGCAACAAAAGAAGACTTACCCATTGCGTATGATCTGTTAGATACATTGAAAGCAAACCAGGCTAGATGCGTTGGTATGGCTGCCAATATGATTGGCTATAATAAAGCAATCATTGTGGTTGGACTTGGTCCAATGATGTTTGCGATGATGAATCCTGTCATTACAAAAAAAAGTGGAAAATATGAAACGGAAGAAGGGTGTCTATCTTTAACTGGTGTTAGAAAGTGTATCAGATATCAGCAGATTGAAGTGGACTATCAGGATTTGAATATGAAAAAATGCCATCGCAAATTTGAGGGCTATATTGCACAGATCATTCAACATGAAATTGATCATTGTCATGGCATTGTCATTTAAAGACCTGTGTGGTCTTTTTTTTGTGGAATTACAGAAAATGTATTTGTAAAGGAAAAAATGCTATAATTTAATCGCGTTTTTTACGTAAATGGTTTTAATGTACAAAAAAGGAAATTATGAATAGAGATATTAGAAGAATTACAGATGGAGCAATGATGGCAGCAATCATTGGTGTCATGCTTTTTATTGATCGACAGACAGCAGGCATGATATCTGGCGGGTTTGTGTGGATTTTGCCAATTCCAATGGTTTTCTATAGTGCAAAATATGGAATGAAAAACAGCTGGATGTTATTCATTGCGGTATTGTTGTTAACGTTTGTTCTAGGAACACCTCAGACATGGTTCTATATGGTGAGTGAAATGCTAATTGGTATTCTATATGGAAGTGGCATTTATAATAAAACTTCAACGAGAAAACTGGTGATTCGTACGATTCTGCTTGCGGTAGTTGCGGATGTGCTTTCTATGCTTGTGTTTGCTTCGTTTTTTGGATATGACATTGCAGCTGAAGTCGTTGAATATCAAAAAATCGTTACCAAGGCACTGGGGCAGGCAAAGCAAACCTTGCCATCAAATATTGATTTAACAGGACTGATTCGAAATGCACTTGTTGTATCTGTTGTTGTGGGCGGGGTATTGAATGGCCTGGTTACACATTTACTGAGTCGTCTGATGTTAAAGAGACTGCGTATCTATACGGCAGATGTTTCTCCAATTTCTTCCTATTACCCACCTAAATGGAGTGGCTATATTGGAATCTTAGGACTCGTGATGTTTTATTATTCTTCCTACAACGCGTTTGAAAATACATTGATGCAGTCGTTTCTACAAGGATTTGGAATGATTGGGGTTATGTATCTGGCTGCATTTGGTGTGATTGCGGCAATGATTTATACAAAGATGCGTTTTCATGTAAAAGGTTTTGCGGCAATCGCAATTGTTATCTTTGCGATGATGATGCCTGTTGCTTTTGCATTATTTGGATATTTCTATATTACGACAGATCTACATGATAGATTGATACAAGGAGTTGATTCTCATGCATACAAAGATCACGAAAACTAAAAAGATTGTTTACTCATTGCTTGTAATACAGGCATGTGCTTTGGTTGTGCTTTCTTTTCTGTCAAAGAAAGTTTCTATTCCTGCAATTCTCATCTTAATGATTGAAACAATCTTAGCAATTTATGTCATTTCTGATTTCGAAGAGGCGTATGAAGAACAGTCAAATGGCGTTAGAAACGTATTGGGTTCTACTGCTGAAGAAGCTTTCTTGACTGGTGGAGTTGGACTTGTCATGTATGATGATGACTATACCGTTACATGGATGAGTGAATTATTTAAGGAAAGAAAGATTGACCATGTTGGAGATCGTGTTTTAGGATGGATTCCTGAAGCAGATGACTTGATTGCGGGAAAAGCAGATGAAGTTTCTGTTACGTTAGATGAAAAAACATACAGTATTACGCGTAAAGAAGATGCACAGGTATTGATCTTTACAGATATTACGAATGAAGTTGTTCTAAAGAAGAAATTTGATGATCAATTGTTTGTTTTGGGTCTTGCTTCTTTTGATAACTATGATGAGAGTGTTCAGTATGAAGATGAAGCAGATGCAACAAATATTTCCGCAAGTGTAAGAGCTCCACTTGTGGAATATTGTCATACACATCATGTGTTGATGAAGCGATTGAATAACTCTAAGTATTTATTGATTCTGAATGAAAAAGCATATCAATCCATGGTAGATGATCATTTCTCTGTTCTTTCTAAGATCAGAAGAGTATCAATGAAGATGGATGTCTCTATTACATTATCTATGGCATTTGCTTATGGTTCTACAGAATATGATGTGTTAGATGAAATGACTGCGAATCTGATGGATCTTGCACAGACAAGAGGTGGTGATCAGGTTGCGGTTCAGTGTGTTGGCAGTGATATTAAATTCTATGGCGGTTCTTCTGAAGCAAATGAAAAGAGAAGCCGTGTTAGAGTTAGAGTGTTATCTCATGCATTGAGAGATCTGATATTAAAGAGCAGTAATGTAATTATCTGTGGTCATAAGATGGCAGACTTTGACTGTATTGCTTCAGCAATGGGATTGAGTCGTGTGGCTTCTACGTTTGGCAAACCAGTATCTATTATTGCGAAAACTGGTGGAATTGAAGAAAAGCTGGCAGCTGCATTGAAAATGAATGAACAGGAATTGAGCCAGGAATTCAATTTCATTACAGACAATGAAGCAGTCAATCAATTGCAGGAAAAGACACTTGTGATTATGTGTGACCATCATAATATCAAGCAGTCAAATGGTGCAAAAGTACTTGAAAATGCAAAGAAGATTGTGATTATTGACCATCATAGACGTGCAACGGAAATTGGGATTAAACCAACACTTGTATATATTGAAGCTGGTGCTTCTAGTGCATGTGAACTTGTGTGTGAAATGATTCCATACATTTCTAATAAAGTTGATATCTCTGATATGGTTGCGACTTTTATGTTGACAGGTATGGTTGTAGATACACAAAGATGGAGAGTGAGAACGGGTGCTAGAACATATGAAGCTGCAGCTAGATTGAAAGATATGGGTGCAGATATTTCTAAATCTAATGCATGGCTGAAAGATACATTTGAAGAGTTCTCCATTAAAACAGAAGTCGCAACAAATGCGCAAAGATATGATCATGGTGTTGTAGTTGCAAATGTTGAAAATAGAGTTTTATCTCGTTCTTTGATGAGTCAGGTAGCGGATTCTTTATTGGATCTGCAAGGTGTCAGAGCAGCATTTGTTATCGCAAACTGTGGTGAAAATGAAGCTGGTATCAGTGCGAGAAGTGATGGTACGATCAATGTACAGATGATCATGGAAAAGATGGGTGGCGGTGGCCATATGAGTGCTGCAGCTATGCAGAAGACAAGAGGCAAGGTAGCTGATTTGAAGAATGATCTTCTAGAAGCTACGATTGAATATTTCAAGGAGGATAGTGAAGATGAAAGTAATTCTTAAGCAGGACGTTAAAAAAGTTGGTAAAAAGGGAGATATCGTTGATGTTTCCGATGGATATGGCCGTAACTATTTGATCGCAAGAGGTTTGGCTGTTGCGGAATCAAAGAAGTCTCTGGAAATCTTAGGTGAACAGAAAGCTGAAGAAGCTAGACTAGAAGCACAGCGTGTTGAAGAAGCAAAACAGCTCGCTGAGAAGATGGAAAAGATGATGCTTACATTTACTGTAAAAGCAGGTGAATCTGGTAGAGTATTTGGTTCCGTTTCGACAAAGCAAATCACAGAGTCATTGGCAAAACAGGGAATTCGTATTGATAAAAGAAAGATCCTGGATACAAATCCAATTCAGACATTGGGTATTACAAATGTTAGAATTGAACTCCATAAAAATGTTGTTGGAACAATTCGTGTAAAGCTTGTCGGGAGTGAAAAGTAATGCCTAGGCAGTTACCTTCTGCACCAGAAGCAGAGGCTAGTCTTTTAGGTACAATGCTTGTATATCCTGCTTCTACGCGTATTGCGATGGAAGAAGGGCTGAGTGAGGATGATTTCTTCGTGGAAGCAAATCGTAAGATTTTTCGTGTTGCTTCTGATCTTTACAATAGTGGTCAGCAGATTGATTTGACGACTGTCTATACAAGATTGAATGATTTGAATCTTTTAAATGAAACAGGTGGCATTGAATATCTGACAAAGCTTTCTGATGCTTCTGTAACTTCGTATAACACTAAAAGTTATGTGGAATTGATTCGTGATAAGGCAATTGCACGTAAAATGATTGAGACTGCAGAAAAGATTGCGGAAGATGGTTTTGAAAATTCTAGTGATATTGATGCGTATTTAGATGATGCAGAAAAATCTGTACTGGATATTTCTAGAAACCGTAAAACTGCGGAATTTAGAACACCACAGGATGTTATGCGTGCAGTTATGGAACGTGTACAGATGATGAGTGAAAATAAATCTGATATCACAGGTTATAAAACGGGATTTGTGGCATTGGATCATCGTCTGCATGGTTTTCAGAAAGGTGACCTTGTCATTTTAGCTGCGCGTCCTGCGATGGGGAAAACTGCGGTTGCGTTAAATCTGGCGATGAATGTTGCAACGTACAACCAGCCAGGTGCGGTTGCAATTTTCTCACTGGAAATGCCTGCGGAACAGCTTGGTATGCGTTTGTTAAGCGCAAGAAGTCATGTTCCTGGCGATAATATTAAAACTGGTAGATTATCGAATGATGAATGGAATGCGGTCAATGAAGCTGCAGCTGATCTTGGAAAACTGCCTGTTTATATTGATGATACTTCTATGATCAAGATTCCTGAGATTTTTTCTAAATGCAGAAGATTACAGGCAGAACATGGATTGAATCTTGTTTTGATCGACTATATTCAGCTGATTACAGGTTCTGGTAAGCGTGGAGATAACCGTCAGCAGGAAGTTTCTGATATTTCTAGAAGCTTAAAAGCACTTGCACGTGAATTGAGTGTTCCTGTCATTGCGTTGTCTCAGTTATCTCGTACGGTTGAACAGCGTGAAGATAAGCATCCAATGTTATCTGACTTGCGTGAATCTGGTGCGATTGAACAGGATGCCGATATTGTTTTGATGCTGTATCGTGAAGCTTACTATAAAGATGAAGCTAAACAGGCGGCACAGGAATCTGGCAGTGAAAAACTGGAAATCAATATTGCGAAGCACAGAAATGGTTCTACAGGCAGAGTCATTGTTGCTTTTGAAGGTGCAACAAATGCACTTTATAATATTCAGAATGATAATGATTTTATTCCAAATGAATAAGGAGGCAAACGTATGAAAAAGTTTATGACATTATTGATATGTACTTTGATTAGTATTGTAATTGTTGTCGTAATGCCAATGCTTTTTCATACGTTTTCTTTTGTGCGTGTTGAAAGTGAATCTACAAATCACGTAGGTATGTTTCATCAGACAGTCGAATCTATCAATGCGAAAGAACAGACGATTCATAAGCTCTACTACAAAGATGCGCTTGTTGGTATCTTCTCTGATCAGGAAGCTTTAGATCGTCATTTAAAACAAGTCTATCATGATAAATATGAATCTGATTTTCCAGATACAAAAGCACATATTGGAAGAGACTGCTATATTGTTGATGAAAAATCATACTATACGTATTCTGATGCATCTGAAGAAATTTTGAACTATCTTGATGAAAATGAATTGTATACATTACAGTGTACTGCAATCAATATTTCTGAAGATGGTAACGTCAAAGCAAGGTTTTATGTGAGTGATCCAAAACTGTATGAAGATGCGATGAATGCGTATCTTTCATTGTTTGTTGATCCTTCTTCCATTGCATCTTTAACAGAAAATGCAAATACGCAGACAACCTTGACAAGTTATGGCTCAAAAGATGTTGGTCTGTCTATTTCTCAACAGATTACCCAGGAAAAGACATATGCTTCTCCTTCTGAAATCCGTACAACAGAAGAATCTGTACTTGCGTATATTGAGTATGGAAATAATACAGAAAAGCAATATTATACAGTGCAGGCATATGATACGGTTGCCGGTGTTGGTGCGAAAAACTATGGTTTAAGTGCAACGCAGGTTATGAATATTAACCGTGATAAGATTTCTTCTACAGATCAGATTTTAAAAGAAGGCGATCAGTTATGTATTACATATTTTGAATCTCCAATTGATGTGGTGGTGTATAAAAAGACATTGCGTCAGGAAACGGTCTATTTTGAAACGACATATATTCAAGATGAAAATCTTGTAAAAGGGGAAGCTGAAGTACGTACTGCGGGTGAAAATGGCTCTAGAAATGCATTATATACGGAAAAATGGATTAATGGCGTTTTGACGAGTGGTACGCTGGATTCTTCTTATGAAACAAAACAGGCAAGCAATGAAGTGGTTGCTTTGGGTACAAAAAATGAACCTGGTGTTGGTACAGGCTCTTTTAGATATCCTGTTGAAAATGTTGGTATCTCTTGTGAATGGGGCTGTTACTATGGTCATAGAGGAACTGACTTTATTGACCAGTATAATTCCTGGGGAGATGTATATGCTGCAGATAATGGTGTCATTGAAGAAGTTGGATATAATGGAATTTCTGGTAACTATGTTGTGATTAATCATAACAATGGCTATGAGACATATTATGGTCATATGAATGTTCCTTGTGATCTTCCTGAAGGAACGGTTGTAGCTAAGGGGGATGTGATTGGTCACATTGGTATGACTGGTTTAGCGACTGGTCCACATGTGCATATGTATTTTAAAGTTGATGGGGAAAGACATAATGCATGTGAATTTTATGATTGTGAAAGTGTACCGCATGTATGATGAATTTTGCGTTATTAGCGAGTGGATCAAAAGGAAATAGCTTTTTGATTAAAGATGAAGGAACAAAAGTGTTGATTGACTGTGGGTCAACAAAGAAATATTTAATGAATGCTTTGCATGCATGTGATACAAATGTGGAAGATCTAGATGCTTTACTGATTACACATGATCATGCAGATCATGTATCACAGATCAAGCATTTCAGAGACATTGATATTTATTCTCCGGTAGAAATCAATGATATTGATACTTTTCGTGTACGTGCTCTGCAGAAGTTTACAATTAACAATCTTGTATTTACCCCTCTTGCATTGAGTCATGATGCATTGAATACAATGGGATATATTGTTGAAGATGGGATTGAAAAGCTTGTGTATGTCACAGATACAGGATATGTCAATCAAAAGTATTATCCAATGATGAAGGGGGCAGATTATATTGTTCTTGAAAGTAACCATGATGTGAATATTTTGATGCATACTTCTAGACCTCAATTTTTAAAGCAGAGAATCTATGGAGATGATGGTCATTTGAATAATATGGACTGCGCACAAGTTTTAAATTCTATTACAGATGAGAATACAAAAATGATTATTCTTGCGCATATTTCACAAGAAGCAAATACTAGACAACTTGCATTAGATACGAGTTGTGATGTGCTTCTGCATCAGCATACAGGATCTTTGCATAAAGAACTTGTTGTGTGTGCGGCTGGTCAATTTGAAATGATCATAAAAGGAGACAAACATGAAAAAACTGATACTGGCACTGTTAAGCGGTTTATTGGTATGGAATCTGCTGTTGACGTATCAACTGAATAGACTGTCTAATGCGGATAGTGAGGGAAATGTTGTTGTGCATAATAAAGTGGATACCAATGACATTTCTTCTGTTGTGAGTCAAGTAAGAACAAATGTTGTAAGTGTTGCATCTGGAGATGATATATATTCTGGTGTCATTATTGAAAAAGAAGAAGGCAGTTTATATATCGTCAGTGTTTCTGAAGCTGCGAGTGATCAAATCACTGTAACGTTTGATTCTGGGACAAAAAAGGACGCAACAGTTGTAGGCTATGATGAAGATACAGATGTATGTGTTTTGAAATGTGATGTTGATTTTGAAGTGAGTGGCTTTCATTTAACAGATGATTCTATCGTGAAAGCGGGATCCAATGTCATTGGTGTTGGTGGAAGAAACAGCGTAACAAATAGCATCTCTATTAATTCTGGTGTGTGCAGCGAAGAAGGTTCGTATCGTATGCATGTGAATAGTGTGTATCTAGCTGAAGTATATGAAATGGATATGAATGTCAGTGAGAAACAATATGGTGGTGCACTTGTAGATATCAGTGGAAATCTTGTTGGTATGCTGATTCATCATCCAAATGAGTACTCTTCACATATGTCATATGCTTTATCTCAGGAAGAATTGAAAAAAGTGTATCGAGAAATCAGAAAAGATGGAAAAGTGACACGTGGATCATTGGATATCTGTGTGCGTGCCATCAAAGACATGGAATCCTATGAGAAGAATGAGAATGGTTTTGATCTTGATACAATGAATGGATTGTTTGTCAGCAGTGTGGATAGTGATTCTTGCGGCTATGGGATTTTAATGCATGGTGATCAGCTTTTGAAAGTGAATGATCAGCAGGTGGATTCTTTAAAAGACCTTAGAAATGTTATGTATTCTTTAAAATCAAATGATGAAGTGGAAATTACATATGTAAGAGATGGTACGACTTCTACAAGTGGGGTAACTTTGAAATGATTCGATTGATTGCGTGTGGAAAAGTAAAAGAAAAGTGGATGCGTGATGGGATTGAAGAATATGCAAAGCGAATCCAGCCATATGAAAAGTTAGAAATCGTTGAAGTGAAAGATGAAAAAACATTAGATAATAATTCTGAAGCTGAAAATACGAGAGTAAAAAATATTGAAGGTGATCGTCTTTTAAAGTGTATCAAAGATGATGATTATGTGATATTGTTAGACTTACATGGAAAAGAAATTGATTCATGTGCACTGAGTGAATACATTGAAAAGATTCATACAGGTGGAAAAAGCAAGATTGATTTTGTGATTGGCGGATCTCTTGGTGTGAGTGAAGCATTGATGCAAAGAAGCAATGAGAGATGGAGAATTTCAAAGAATACATTTCCGCATCAATTGTGTCGAATCATTGTTTTGGAACAGATCTATCGTGCTTTTAAGATCATGAATCATGAACCGTATCATAAATAGGAGCTAGAAATATGAATCGTAGTGCTGGGGTGCTGATGCATGTTTCTTCTTTGCCATCCAATTATGGCATTGGAACATTTGGGAAAGAAGCATATGCATTTATTGACTTTTTGAAAGAAGCTGGACAAACGTATTGGCAGATGCTGCCTTTACATCCAACTGGGTTTGGAAATTCTCCCTACCAGGCTTTGTCTTCTTTTGCGGGAAATCCATATTTGATTGATTTAGATATGTTGATTGAAGATGGTTTGTTGAAAAAAGAAGAAGTAGAAGATATTGACTGGGGAAAAGATGCTTCCAAAGTGGATTATGGTAAATTGTATGCAAATCGTTTTGCGATACTGGAAAAAGCAAGCCGTAGATTAGCGAGTGCGAAATCAGAAGATTATTTTACTTTTCTAGAAGAAGAAAAAGACTGGCTGAAAGATTATGCGACGTTTATGGCAATCAAAGAAGATCGTCATGGACAGCCATGGTCACAATGGCCGCAACAGCTTCGTGATCATACAAGTGAAGAAGTGAAAGAAGAAGCATATCGTTTAAGAGAACGTGTTGTTTTTTATGAGAGAATTCAATATCTTTTTGCAAAACAGATCAAGGCATTGAAAAAATATGCAAATGAGAATGGTATCAAGATTATTGGTGATCTTCCGTTCTATATTGCGAGTGATTCTAGTGATGTATGGGTATCGAGTGAACAGTTTTTAATGGATGAGGCAACACATTCCATTCAATATGTCAGTGGTATGCCAGTGGATGGTGCAAATCCAAATGGTCAGAAGTGGGGAAATCCATTATTTGACTGGGATAGAATGGAACAGGAGCAGTATCAATGGTGGATCAAACGTGCAAAACATGCATTAGAGTGGTGTGACGTTTTGCGCATTGATCATTTCCAGGGGTATTTATCTTACTACGCAATAGAAATTGATGGTGAAGCAAAAGATGGTCACTGGTGTGAAGGACCGGGCTTGAAACCATTCCACTATCTTGAAGAAGAAGTGAAAGATGTTGAAATCATTGTTGAAGATCTTGGCTATCTTTCTGATGAATTTAAACAAATGATCAAAGAGAGTGGATATCCTGGCATGCGTATTCTGGAATATGCATTTGATCCAAACGATACGTATTCTTTATATATGCCTTTCCAGCATGAAAAAAACAGTGTTGCCTATATTGGAACACATGATAATGAAACATTAAAACAGTGGATCAAAGACAAGAATCAAAGTGAACGTGTGAAACGTGCATGTGCATATCTTGGATGTGACAAGGCTGGATTACAGGATGCAATGCTTCGCTGTCTGTATGGTTCTAGAAGTGATATTGCAATTGTGCAGATGCAGGATTTGCTTGGCAGTGAAATACGTATGAGTGATCCGGCAAATTACCAGGAAGCATGGTGTTATCGATGTGAAAAAGGCAGCTATAATCGTACTTTAGCAAAGAAAATCAAGCAGATGATGCTTGTGTATGCTAGAAACAATTGGAATGTGTCTCAATGAAATAATTATTGAATATTGTGAAAGTTGACCTGTAAACGCTTGTAAGTGAGAAATTGTTGTATTAAAATAAACCTAGTAAATGAATCAGGAGGAATTTTGAATGAAACAGATTTCAGTTACAGTGATTGACCCTGTTGGATTACATGCTCGTCCAGCTACAGTAGCAGTTAATGCAGCTAGCAAGTTCAAGTGTGAAGTTAAGGTTGCTTATAAGGGCCGTACAGTAAATATGAAGTCCATCATGGGCGTTATGTCTTTAGGTATTCCTACACAGTCAGAAATTACAGTTTCTTGTGAAGGTGAAGACGAAGACGTAGCTGTCAAGACAATCGAAGATGTACTTCGTGCTCAAAAGGTAATTGCTTAATTAATTGAGTATGAAAAGGGAGTAGCGTCTTGGCTTCTCCCTTTTTTCACAACTGCATGGTTGCAGCTCCATCTAAAAAAAGCTGATATTATTTTTATAATTATAGAAAACGCTTACAGAAAGGTGAAAATAAATGACTTATTTGGATGAATATAAAAGATGGAAAGAAACAGATCTTTTAGACATTGACTTAAACACAGAACTAGACTCCATTGCCAGCGATGATGAAGCAATCAAAGAAAGATTCGCAGTAAGCTTACAATTTGGTACTGCAGGTTTGAGAGGTACATTAGGTGCTGGTACAAACCGTATGAATATCTGGGTCGTTAGACAGGCTACACAAGGTGTTGCTGAGTGGGTGAAGACACAAGGTGGAACACAAACCGTAGCAATTTCTTATGATTCAAGATTAAAGGGCTGGAATTTTGCACGTGAAGCTGCTGGGGTACTCGCAGCGAATGGTATCAATGTTCGTATCTATGATGAATTAATGCCAGTTCCTGCGCTATCTTTCGCAACAAGATATTACAAATGTAATGCAGGTATCATGGTAACTGCTTCTCATAATCCAGCAAAATATAATGGATATAAGGCATATGGACCAGATGGATGCCAGATGACAGATGATGCAGTCGCAGTTGTATATGATTCTATTCAGAAGACAGATGTATTGACTGGTGCAAAGTATATGCCATTCAGTGAAGGTGTTGAAAAGGGACTCATCAAGTTTGTTGGTGAAGATTGCAAGAATGGTTTATATGAAGCCATTGAAGCGAGACAAGTACGTCCAGGTCTATGCAAGAGTGCAGGACTGAAACTTGTATATTCTCCTTTGAATGGTACTGGTCTTGTTCCAGTAACACATGTATTAAAAGACATGGGTATTACAGATATTACAATTGTTCCTGAACAGGAATATCCAAATGGCTACTTTACAACATGTTCTTATCCAAACCCTGAAATCTATGCAGCAATGGAAAAGGGCGTAGAACTTGCAAAGAAAGTTGGCGCAGATCTTATGCTTGCAACTGACCCTGATGCTGACCGTGTTGGTATTGCGATGAAGTGTCCAGATGGAAGCTATGAACTTGTTTCTGGTAATGAAATGGGTGTTCTATTACTTGACTATATCTGTGCTGGCAGAATTGAAAAAGGAACAATGCCAGCAAACGCTGTCGCTGTTGAATCCATCGTTTCTACACCTCTTGCAGAAAAGGTTGCTGAACATTATGGTGTTGAATTAAGACATACATTAACTGGATTTAAGTGGATTGGTGATCAGATTGCTAAGCTGGAAGAAGCTGGTGAAGTGGATCGTTTCATCTTCGGATTTGAAGAATCTTATGGCTATTTAGCTGGACCATACGTTAGAGACAAAGATGCTATCATTGGTTCGATGTTGATTTGTGAAATGGCAGCATACTATAGAAGTATTGGTTCTTCCATCAAGCAGAGACTGGAAGAAATCTATGCACAGTATGGTCGTTATCTGAATCTTGTAGATGCATATGAATTCCCAGGTTTATCTGGAATGGATAAGATGGCTGGAATCATGAAGGGATTAAGAGATAATGTTCCTTGTGAATTTGCGGGAAAGAAAGTTACAAAGGTGACTGACTATCTTGATACTGCTTCGACTGGCTTACCTAAATCTAATGTATTGAGATATGACCTGGAAGATGGATCTGTATTGATTGTTCGTCCAAGTGGAACAGAACCAAAGATCAAGACATATTTCACAACAAGCGGTGCAACACTGGAAGAAGCACAGGCAAAGAAAGATGCTTTAACAGAAGCAATCAAGCCTATTCTTGCTTAATATACAAACCTGGTATTTTGCCAGGTTTTTTTGTGGCTTGGAATGTAATAGAATGTTGTTAGAAATGAGAGAATAATTTTATGAAAAAGATAAGAATTACATTTAATGCACCAGTGACATTGGGATTTGTTCTGCTTTGTTTTTTTGCAACGCTTTTAGGTGTTTTATCGAGTGGAAAGATCACAGAAGTGTTTTTTATGACTTACCATTCTTCTTTGGCTGATTTCATGACATATGTCAGATTTTTTACACATGTATTGGGACATGAAGGTTGGGAGCATTTTATTGGCAATGCTTCGTATTTGTTATTGCTTGGACCAATGCTGGAAGAAAAATATGGCTCAAAAGCACTGTTGGAAGTGATTGGTATGACTGCTTTAGCAACTGGCCTCATTAACTATATATTCTTTTGGGATATTGCACTTTGTGGAGCGAGTGGTGTTGTATTTGCATTTATTGTGCTTTCTTCCTTTACAGAATTCAAACAGGGAGAGATTCCTTTAACTTTCATCTTGATTATGTTTTTCTATGTTGGAGAACAGGTATATGAAGCTTTTGCGGTGAATGATAATATTTCTAATATGGCACATATCGTTGGTGGAATTGTTGGTGGAGTTGTTGGATACACAATAAATCGAAAGAAATATTAAAAATGACCTTTAGTCAATCTCATAACCATGATAAAATATGAATACTTATGAAAGGGGTATCATGAATAAGAATAAGATCATTGAAACCTTCCATGAAGGTCATTGTATTGAAGCATATCGATTGTTTGGTGCACATATTGGAAAAGAAAATAATCAATCTGGTGTTCGCTTTACGGTATATGCTCCACATGCAAGAAGAGTATATGTTATCGGTAATTTTACAGAATGGGATGAACATCCAGTAGAAATGCAAAGAACAGATGCATTTGGCATCTGGAGTGTTTTTATCAGTAATGTTTTTGAATGGGATTGTTACAAATATAAAATTGAAACAGGAAAAGGAGATATCCTGTATAAAGCGGATCCATATGCATTCTATTCAGAAACTAGACCAAATAATGCATCAAAGATTTATGACTTCAATGATATCGCGTGGAGTGATGAAAAATGGATGCAGTCTAGAAATAAAAATTTTGATCAGCCAGTCAATATTTATGAAGTATATGCTGGAGGATGGAAAAAACATGGTGAATATCCATATACATACCTGGATTTAGAAAAGGAATTGATTCCTTATGTCAAAGAAAAGGGATTTACACACATTGAGATGATGCCTTTGTGTGAATATCCATTTGATGGATCATGGGGATATCAGGCAAGCGGATACTATTCCTTAACAAGTCGATATGGTAATCCAACAGAATTTGCTTCTTTTGTGAATGCTTGTCATAGAGAAGGGATTGGCTTAATCATTGATATGGTTCCTGTGCATTTTGTGAAAGATGCATTTGGTTTGATTGCATTTGATGGTGAGCCATTGTATGAATATGCGGATGTCGAAAATAGAGAATCTCAATGGGGAACGATGAATTTTAATCTCTGGAATGAAGAGGTGCGTTCTTTTTTGATGAGTTCTGCATGTTTCTGGTGTGATGTATATCATATTGATGGCATTCGTATGGATGCGGTGAGCAATCTGATTTACTGGGGTGGAAATAGTAATCGTGGTGTGAATCAAGGCAGTGTTGATTTTGTGAAGAGAATGAATTACTACTTGAACCGTGAATATCCTGGTGTGATGCTCATTGCGGAAGATAGTTCGGATTTTGCCAAAGTTACGGCTTCAACATTAGATGGAGGCTTAGGATTTGACTATAAATGGGATCTTGGATGGATGAATGATACATTGAAATATTATTCTACAGATCCTTTGTATCGTGTATATGACCATCATCTGATGACGTTTTCTATGCATTATTTTTACTCTGAGAAATTTATTCTTCCATTCTCTCATGATGAAAATGTACATGGCAAAAAAACAATCATTGATCGTATGTGGGGTGGCTATGAAGCAAAGTTTTCTCAGGCAAGAAATCTGTATGCATATATGTATGCACATCCTGGCAAGAAATTGAATTTTATTGGAAATGAAATTGCTTCGTTTAGAGAATTTGATGAAAAGAAAGAAATTGACTGGTTCTTGCTGGAGTATCCAATGCATAGAGCGTTTGCAAAATTCTTCTCAGATCTGAATCATATTTATTTGAAATATCCAGCATTGTATCAATATGACTATACATACGGAAAAGGTTTTCAGTGGATCAATGCAGATAATGCGAAGCAGTCAGTATTTTCGTTTGTACGTGAAGATGATGAACAATATATTGTCTGTATCATGAACTGCAAGCCAGAATCGTATCCGCAATATGATGTCAAAGTATCACAAAATGGCATATATAAAGAGATTTTAAATACAGAAGATGCGTTGTATGGGGGATGTAATATGTGCAATAAAAAACCTCTGCAATCCATAACTGATGGAAAACAGGGTGTATTTTCTTCGCATATTACGATACAATTAGCACCGTGGGCTACAATTTATTTTGTATGTGACAAAAAGGGAGATAAGAAAAAACATGTTTAGAAGTAAAGAAGAATTCAAAGAGCAGTACACAAGACGTCTTGTTGAAAGCTTTGGATGTGCAGTAGAAGATACACATCCAACAGAAAAGTACATGGTCTTAGGCAAGATGGTTAGAGACTATGCAAACGTTAACTGGAAAGATACAAAAGTTGCGATCAAGCATACACAGGCAAAACAGGTATATTATTTTTCTATTGAATTTTTGTTAGGTAAGATGCTGACAAATAACCTGAAGAATCTTGGTATCTATGACATGGTCGTAGATGGACTCAAAGAATTAGGTATTGATTATAATGAACTTGCATCCTTGGAATTGGATCCAGGTCTTGGAAATGGTGGTTTAGGTAGACTTGCGGCATGTTTCATGGATTCAGGTGCATCTTTAAACCTTCCATTGAATGGTAACTGTATCCGTTATCGTTCTGGTTTATTTGAACAGCAGATCAATGAAGCTGGTGAACAGGTAGAATTGCCTGACTACTGGATGCGTTATGGTAATCCATGGGAAATTCGTAAACCAAAACATGCGGTAGAAGTTGAATTCTATGGTCATATTGATTCCTGGTATGATGAAGATGGAACAATGCATTTTGAACACCGTGATTCTACAAAGGTCATGGCAGTTCCATATGATATGGCACTCATTGGAGCAAATACAATTTTCACAAATACATTAAGACTATGGTCTGCAGAACCAGCAAGCAAACCTATGTATATGTCTGAAAGAGATTATCTGTCTTTAGTAGATGATATTTGTTTGAAACTATATCCTGATGATTCTACAGAAGAAGGCAAGTATCTTAGATTGATGCAGGAATACTTCTTTGTATGTGCTGGTATTCATTCTGTAGTGGAATCTCATTTGAAGCAGTATACTTCCTTAAAGAACTTAGGTGAAAAGATTGCAATTCAAATGAATGATACACATCCTGTATTAGTGATTCCTGAATTAATGAGAGTATTGATGGATGAATATCATTTCTCATGGGATGAAGCAAGTGCAATTGTAAAGGAAACTTGTGCATATACAAACCATACAGTTATGTCTGAAGCATTGGAAAAATGGCCAATGGATTATATCCGTAACCTGCTTCCACGTATTGCCATGATCATTGAAGAAATTGATCGTCGTTTCACACAATATGTATGGGAACATTGCAATGGTGATCAGGGAATGGTTGAAAGAGTACGTGTGATCCAGAATAACACAGTACATATGGCAAATCTTGCAATTGTTGGATCTCATTCTATCAATGGTGTTGCTAAAATCCATTCTGAAATCTTGAAAGATGACTTATTCAGAGACTTCTATCAGTTATTCCCAGAACGTTTCTCTAATAAGACAAATGGTATTACACCAAGAAGATGGATGCTTTATAACAACCCACAGGAAAAGAAATTCTTAGATGAATTGATTGGCAAGGGTTATGAAGTTGACTTCAGAAAGTTTGAAGACTTAATGAAGTATGTAGATGATCCAGCAACACAGGATGCATTCTTAAAGGTTAAGCAGGAAAGAAAAGAACTGCTTGCAAAGTATATTGAAGAAAAGACAGGTATTGTTGTTGATCCAACTTCTATCTTTGATTCACAGGCAAAACGTTTGCATGCATACAAGAGACAGCTTTTGAATGTCATGAATATTATTTATCGCTATCAAAGAATCAAATCTGATCCAAATTACCGTATGCAGCCACATACATACTTATTTGCGGCTAAGGCAGCAGGTGCATATACATTTGCTAAGAAAGTTATCAAGCTGATTAACTGTGTTGCGAAGGTTGTGAATAATGATCCGGATGTAAATGGTATGATCAAGGTAGTATTCTTGCCTAACTATTGCGTTACAATGAGTGAAATTCTTGTTCCTGGTACAGATGTATCTGAACAGATTTCTACTGCAGGTAAAGAAGCAAGTGGTACTGGTAACATGAAGTTCATGATGAATGGTGCAATTACACTTGGAACATTGGATGGCGCTAACGTTGAAATTGATGCCCTTGTTGGTAGAGACAACGATGTCATCTTTGGACATACAGTAGAAGAACTCAATGATATGAAGTATAGCTATCGTGCACAGTCATACATTGATGGCGATGAAAGAATCGCAAATGTATTGAGATCTCTTGTTGACTGTACTTGGAGTTCTGATCCAGATGACTTTACATTGATCTTGAATGAAATCAAGAATAAGAATGATGAATTCTTCGTATTGGCAGACTTTGATGCTTATGTAAAAGCACAGGAAAAGATCGAAGAATTATATCAGGATAAACAGCAGTGGGCTAAGATGTGCTTAGTCAATATTGCGAAGAGTGGATACTTCTCAAGCGATAGAACAATTGAAGAATACGCAGAAGATATCTGGAACGCTGAACCATTGAAATTTTAAAAAAAATATGGCACCATTAATGGTGCCTTTTATTTTAGAAAATCAATAAAAATAGTGGAGGGATCTATGCCAGCAATGCATGCTTATCTAGATGATTTTGG
>Ga0129311_1000167_pt1 | contig 61745 bp, 74 predicted proteins | sample Go1ome_FD_94435 | JGI IMG/M metagenome (GOLD analysis project Ga0129311, IMG submission 94435) | Western lowland gorrila individual fecal microbial communities from Wisconsin, USA - Go1022B metagenome | ecosystem: Host-associated > Mammals > Digestive system > Large intestine > Fecal | place... | reverse complement strand
CAGGTCGATGCCAGCCTCCGGCTCGTCGAAGATCATGAGCTGGCTGTTGCGGGCCAGGATGGTGGCGATCTCAATGCGCTTGACCTCGCCGCCGGAGAGGGACACATCCACCTCCCGGTCCAGATAGTCGTTGGCGCACAGACCCACCTTGGTGAGGTACTGGCAGCACTTGTCCTTGGACAGCTTCTCGTCGCCGCTGGCCAGGGTCAGCAGGTTGCGGACCGTCAGGCCCTTAAAGCGGGGCGGCTGTTGGAAGCCGTAGCTGATGCCCAGGCGGGCCCGCTCCGTGATGCCCAGGTCCGTGATGTCCTGGCCGTTCCAGAGGATCTGGCCGGAGGTGGGCTTCACCAGTCCCATGATGATCTTTGCCAGGGTGGTCTTGCCGCCGCCGTTGGGGCCGGTGAACACCACCAGCTTGTGGTCATCAATGGTCAGGGAAATATCCTTTAAGATCCCCAGCTCACTGTCCCCCTCCCGGACAGCGTAGCTGATCGATTTCAGTTCCAGCATGAAATGGAACCTCCTTTTTGGCAAAAAATGCTCATAGCTTGTCTATTCTAGCAGAAGCAAATGAAAAAAGCAACGCGGCAGCGGACTTTTCCCAGGGTATTTTAACCAAAAGCGGAGATTTCCAACGCTTCGCCTGTCCCGCAGGCACGGTTTTCCCAACGCCGCATATACTTGAGAGAAAGGAGGGACTTTTTATGGAACAAGAACCGCACCGTCCCCAGGTCTATGACTACCGCCAGTACGACCGTGTGTGGCAGCGGGTGGCCCCCACCCTGGAGCCCTACCCCGGCATGGACCAGGCCGCGCCAAGCGCCCCGGAGGCCCGGGCCGAGACGCCGCCGGAAAGCCAGCCATCCCCGCCGGAGAGCCAGCTGCCCGGTGCCCAGCCCAATCCCTGCTGCATGGGGACCGCCGCCGAGGAAATGCTGGAGGTCCTCACCGGCTTTATCGAGGAGTCCCTGGCGGACCGGCAGTACTTTTTGGCCATTGCCCGCCAAGGGCCCGTCTGGGCCCGGCAGCGGCTGCGGGACATCGCTGATGACGAGGCCTCCCACGCCCGCCGTCTGCTGGCGGCCCACTACCTCATCACCGGCCAGTGCTACCGCCCCGCCGTCCACCGCAGTCCTGTGTGCGTGGGCCAGTGGTGCGCCGCCCTGCGGGAGCGGTATCATCTGGAGGCGTGCAGCGGCTTTAACTACGCTCGGGCCGCCGACGGCACCACAGACCCCTGTCTCATCCGCCTTTTGAATGAGCTCAGCGCCGACGAGTACCGCCATGCGGACACCATCCTGCGCCTGCTGGAACGGAGCCTGCCAGGCTGACATTTTCCGTTGCGCCGGCGGCGGGAATATGGTATGATACTGATAGTGATACGCCGCATGGACGGCATGGAAACGGAGGACACAAAAGGATGAACAAGATCATTACCATCAGCCGTGAATACGGCGCCGGCGGCCACTCCATCGGCAAGCAGGTGGCCGAGGAGCTGGGCATCCCCTTCTATGACCGGGACATCGTCCGGGAAACCGCCAAGGCCAGCGGCTTTGAGATCGACCTGGTGGAGGACGAGGGCGAGGAGATCTCCAAGACCGGCTCCTTCCTCAAGAGCATCTGCGCCGTCTCCAGTTCCAATTACCGGGACACCCAGGACGCCATCCACGATGTGCAGGAGGCCATCATCCTGCGTTTCGCCCAGGAGGGGCCCTGCGTTATTCTGGGCCGGTGCGCCAACGTGCTTTTGCAGGAGGCTGGCATCGACTGCATCAACGTGTTCATCCACGCCGACGATGTCCACCGGGCCGTCCGGGTCAGCGAGATGATCGGCAGCACCAACGCCACGGAGATCCAGCGCCTCATGGCCAAAAAGGACGCCAGCCGCCACAATTACTACAACCACTACACCGGCAAAAAGTGGGGCGACAGCCACAACTACCACATGACCCTGGACAGCGGCGCCCTGGGCTATGACACCTGCGTCAAGCTCATCGTGGCCGCCGCCCGGGCGGAAGACTGAGCCATCCATACATCCCCAGCCCGGAGAATTTTTCTCCGGGCTTTGTTTTTGTGCCGTTGCCCCGGGAACCATTTTGTGCTATACTTTTCCCGATTTTGAAATACAACGGGAGGGTACCATGTTTACCGGATTCACCGACGAGACCGTGGACTTTATGTGGGGCATCCGCTTCAACAACGAGCGGACCTGGTTCGAGGCCCACAAGGATATTTACTTGACCCAGTTCTACCAGCCCATGCGGGAGCTGAGTGAGGAACTGTATGACTTCATCCGGGAGAAGCGGCCGGACTACGGCCTCATCTCCAAGGTCACCCGCATTTACCGGGACGCCCGCCGGCTCCACGGCCGGGGTCCCTATAAGGAGAGCCTGTGGTTTTCCGTGGAGCAGCCCTCCGAGCAGTGGACGGCCCACCCCACCCTCTGGTTCGAGCTGTCCCCGGACGGCTGGTACTGCGGCATGGGCTACTATATGCCAAAGCCCCTGACCATGGCCAAGCTCCGGGCCCGCATCGACCGTGACCCCAAGACCATGGAGGTTCTGACCCGGCGTCTGAACGGCCAGCGGGAGCTGGCTTTGGAAACGGAGGATTACAAGCGCCCCCGCGCCGCCGCGCCCTCCCCCCTGCTGGAGCCCTGGTACAAAATGAAGTCCTTCTCCATTCTCCACCAGGACAAGCTGACGGAGGAGCTGTTCAGCCGGGAGATCGTGGACCATCTGAAGCGGGATTTTGAATTCCTGCTGCCCTATTACGATTACTTTGTCACCCTGGACGGTGACCCGGACCCCCGGGAGATTTGAGCAGACTTGCAAAGCGGGGAAAAAAGCGGGTATACTGGCACCAATTTTATATACAAAGGAGCGGTCATCCATGAAAGCATGTCCTGCGAGAGAAGCGGCCCTGGCGCTGCTGAAAACATACAATTCCGAACCCTTCCACATCCAGCACGCCCTGACGGTGGAGGGCACCATGCGGTGGTACGCCCAGGAGCTGGGCTACGGTGAGGACGCGGACTTCTGGGCCACCGTGGGCCTGCTCCACGACGTGGATTTTGAGAAGTGGCCGGAGGAACACTGCAAAAAGGCCCCGGAGCTGCTGGCGGAGATCGGCTGCTCCGACGAGCTCATCCACGCCGTCTGCTCCCACGGCTTCGGCCTCTGCTGCGAAGTGGAGCCTGTCCACGAGATGGAGAAGGTCCTCTTTGCCGCCGACGAGCTGACGGGCCTCATCGGCGCCGCCGCCCGGATGCGCCCCAGCAAAAGCTGCCAGGATATGGAGGTCAGCTCCCTGAAAAAGAAGTTCAAGGACAAGAAGTTCGCCGCCGGCTGCTCCCGGGATGTCATCCGGGATGGCGCGGAAAAACTGGGCTGGGCTTTGGAGGAGCTGATGGACAAGACCATCCAGGCCATGCGCTCCTGCGAGGACAGCGTCAACGATGCCATGGCGGCCCTGTGAGCAAAATGAACAAAAGGGAAGCGGGTCCGCCGCCTCCCTTTTTTCTTGTGTTTTCAACCGCTCTGTGATAAGGTACTACCATGAGTGCATATGAATTGATTCGCTCCCGCCGGCGGACGCTGGCGCTGGAGATCACCCGGGACTGCCGGGTGCTGGTTCGTGCCCCCCTGCGGGTGAGCCAGGCCCGCATCGACGAATTCGTGGCCGCCCACGAGGATTGGATCGCCCGCCACCTGGAGCGGCAGCGGCAGCGGGCCGCCGCGGTGCCTCCGCCTCCCACGGCAGCGGACATCGCCGCCCTGAAGGCCCGGGCCAGGGAGGTCCTGCCCCCCAAGGTGGCCCGCTGGGCCGCCGTCATGGGCGTCCAGCCCACCGGCGTCAAGATCACCGCCGCCCAAAAGCGCTACGGCAGCTGCAGCGGGAAAAACAGCCTGTGCTTTTCCTGCTTTTTGATGCAGCAGCCGGAGGAGGCCATTGACCTGGTGGTGGTACACGAGCTGTGCCACATCCGGGAGAAAAACCACGGTCCCGCCTTTTACGCACTGCTGGCCAGATATCTCCCCGATTACAAGGAACGCAAAAAACTTTTACGATAAGGAGCCTTCACCATGAACAAACTGGATCTTTCCCAGCAGCTTCGCAGCAATCCCTATCCCGGCCGGGGCATCGTCCTGGGCCGCAGCGCCGACGGCAAGTACGCCGTGGCCGCCTACTTCATCATGGGCCGCAGCGAAAACTCCCGGAACCGGGTGTTCACCGTCACGGAGGACGGCATCCGCACCGAGGCCCACGACCCCTCCAAGATGACGGACCCCAGTCTCATCATCTACCATCCTGTCCGCCAGGTGGGTAAGGGACTGATCGTCACCAACGGCGACCAGACGGACACCATCCGGGACTATCTGCTTCAGGGCCGCACCTTTGCCGAGGCCCTGCACAGCCGGGAGTTCGAGCCGGACGGCCCCAACTACACCCCCCGTATCTCCGGTCTTGTGAGCCCTGACGGCAGCTTCCAGCTGTCCATCCTGAAGTCCGCCGACGGCGACCCCAGCTGCTGCCACCGCTACTTCTACACCTACGACCGCCCCCTTGTCGGCGAGGGCCGCTTTATCCACACCTACATGGGCGACGGCAATCCCCTTCCCTCCTTTGAGGGCGAGCCGGAGCGGGTGGTGCTGGACGCTCCCAGCGCCGGAGCTCTGGCGGAGCAGATGTGGGAGGCTCTGAACGCGGACAACAAGGTGTCCCTGTTCGTCCGCTACACGGACCTTGCCACCGGACAGTATGAGCAGGTCATCAAAAACAAGTTCTGAAAAACCAAGCGTGCCGTGAGCTGGTCTCACGGCACGTTTTTTATGCACTTGCGGCGGGAACTTTACGCACCGAAGGGCGTGGTGTCCCGCACCAGGGGCAGCCCCGGCCGGGCAGCGGCCACGGCGTCCAGCAGCACATCCGCCTGCTTTTGCTTTTCAAAGACGAACTCCTGGTAAAACTCCCCATCGTAAAACAGCCGCACCCGGATCACAGGCAGCTGCTTGCCGCAGCAGCCTGTGACGCTGAGGGCGGAATTTTTGCTGATGACCCGGTCCACCGCCGCGTAAGGCAGGTATTTTGTGCCCGGGAACGCGGGAAAATAGGCGGCCTGCGCCCCAACGCGGTACTGTGCTACCCGGCGGGCATTGCGGTAATCGTTCTCCGCCTCCTCCAGCGTGCAGGAAGCAGACTGGGATTTCATTTGAAAGATCGGCATTCGGTGGACCTCCTTTGAATAATTTCGCTTGATTGTAGCAGTTTTTTCCAGATTTGTCCGTTGCATTTACCACTTTTCACAAAAAACATCCCCGGCCGCGGCCGGGGATGTTTCGCGTCTTATTCCATGGGCGCGCCGCACTGGGGGCAGAACTTGCTGTCGGACTCGGCACCGCAGATGGGGCACTTCTTACCGGCGGGAGCGGCCGTCTCCGCCTCGGGCGCTTCCTCCTTGGCGGGCTTGCTGGCCTCCAGTTCGGCGATCTTGGCCTTGCCGGCGTTGATCGCCTCCACCAGGTCACGGACGGCATCGGGGATCTCGCCCTCGTACTCATTGACGAACCACTCGCCAACGGTGCGGTAATTCTTGTCGATCTCCTTCTGCTCGCCGGCGATGGCAACGCTGATCTTCGTCAGTTCGGCGGCGTCCTTCGCCTTGTCAGCGGCCAGGTTGGCCACATCCTTTGCCTTCTTGGTCAGTTCATCAAAAAAAGCCATATCAAAAACTCCTTTCGTTTCATCGCGCAGGATGGGATTCCGTTTCCTTCCAGTTTGCCTGGTTGTGGTCAGTATACCCCACTTTCCAGGAAAGCGCAACAAATTTCATGAGATGTTTACACTTCGTTTTCAATCCATCCGCAGGCGCGGGACACTGCCCGCTTCCATTGTGCGTAGTCGGTCTCGCAGGCCGCCTCGTCCCGCTGGGGACGGAACACGAACTGGCTGCGGCGGAGGGTCTCCAGTTCCTCCGTACCGCTCCAGACTCCGGCGGCCAGCCCCGCCAGTGCCGCCGCGCCGAAGGCGGTGGTCTCCACCTGGGCGGGCCGGTCCACCGGCAGCCGCAGCATGTCCGCCTGGGTCTGCATCATGATATCGCTGACGGAGGCGCCGCCGTCCACCCGCAGCGTGGTGATGGGGCAGGGGGCGTCCTCATTCATGGCCCGGACCAGGTCCGTCACCTGGAAGGCAATGGAATCCAGCACCGCCCGGGCGATGTGGGCCTTTGTGGAGCCCCGGGTCAGCCCCAGGATGGTCCCCCGGGCATACATATCCCAATACGGGGCCCCCAGGCCCGTGAAGGCCGGCACCACGATGACGCCGCCGGAGGATGGCACGCTCTCCGCCAAACGGTCACACTCCGGGGTGCTTTGAATGAGACCCAGCTCGTCCCGCAGCCACTGGATGGTACTGCCGGCGTTAAACACACTGCCCTCCAGGGCGTAGGTGGTCCGCCCGTCCAGGCACCAGCCCACGGAGGTCACCAGGCCGTGGCCGGACCGCACCGGCTCACCGCCCACATTCATGAGGGTGAAGCAGCCGGTGCCGTATGTATTTTTCGCCTGGCCGGGCCGGAAGCAGGCCTGGCCGAACAGGGCCGCCGGCTGGTCGCCGGCGCTGCCGCAGATGGGAATGCCCGCCAGTGCCTCCAGTCCCGGAATGCCGGGGGCCACGGTGCCGTACACCTGGCTGTTGGGGCAGGGCATGGGCAGCAGGGACATGGGGATATCCAGGGCACCGCACAGGTCCCGGTCCCACTGGAGGGTGTGGATGTTGAACAGCATGGTGCGGGAGGCGTTGGAGTAGTCTGTCACGTGGACCTTGCCGCCGGTGAGATTCCAGATGAGCCAGCTGTCCACGGTGCCTGCCCGCAGCTCCCCGTTCTCCGCCCGCCGGCGGACGCCGGGCACATTGTCCAGCAGCCATTTGATCTTCGTGCCGGAGAAGTACGCGTCGATGAGGAGGCCCGTCTTGTCCGTCACCGCCGTCCCAAGGCCGTCGGCTTTCAACCGGTCGCAAAGAGGCGCGGTGCGGCGGCACTGCCAAACGATGGCGTTGTGGACCGGCTCACTGGTGTGGGCGTCCCACAAGATGGTGGTCTCCCGCTGGTTGGTGATGCCGATGGCCGCGATCTGCTTGGGGTCGATGTGGGCGCTGTCCACCGCCTCCGCCACAGCCCGCTTCTCCGTGGCCCAGATCTCCATGGGGTCATGCTCCACCCAACCGGGCTGGGGATAGATCTGACGGAAGGGATACTGGGCCCGGGAGACGATGTTGCCTGCCCGGTTGAACAGGATGGCGCGGGAGCTGGTGGTGCCCTGGTCCAGGGCAATCACATAGGTTTCCATAGGACACGTCCCTTTCTTGTATTCCTCCGGCGCGCTTTTTTCTGGTATTTTGCTGCCGGGTGTGATATGATGTGCTCATTGTAAGGCGAGGATAACCCAGCCTCATGTTTTTTATTATATCACACGGAGGCACGGTTTTCTATGGTGCGCAGTGAATTCACCTTTCTCTCCGCCGACGGCAGGACCCCCATCCACGCGGTGGAATGGCTGCCGGAGGATCCGGTGCGGGCGGTCTTGCAGATCTCCCACGGCGTGGCGGAGTACATTCTTCGATACGAGCCCTTCGCCGCCTATCTGACGGAGCGGGGCTTCGCCGTGGTGGGCCATGACCACCTGGGTCACGGCGCCTCTGTGGCGGAGGGCGCACCCCGGCTGTACTTTGGCCCCAAGGGCAGTTGGAACTGGGTGGTGGAGGACCTGTATACCCGCCGGTGTCTGGCGGGGAAGTGCTTCCCCGGTGTGCCTTATTTCCTGCTGGGCCATTCCATGGGCTCTTTTCTGGCCCGCACCTATCTCATCCGCTACCCCGGCACCGTGGACGGCGCCGTTATCATGGGCACCGGCCATATGTCCTCCGCTGTTGTGGCCGCCGGGCAGCTGTTTGTACGCCGGGAGATCCACAGGGTCGGTGAGACCCATCCCAGCGACACTGTAACAAAGCTGTCCTTTGGCACCTACAACCGGGCCTTTGCCCCCAACCGCACCGCCTTTGACTGGATCAGCGCCAGTCAGGCCAATGTGGACGCCTACCTGTTGGACCCCCTGTGCGGGGAAACCCCCTCCACGGGACTGTTCCGGGAAATGCTCTCCGGCATCGCCTTTATCACCCGCCCCGGGAACATTCGAAAAATGAACGCCAACACGCCGATCTTCTTCCTCTCCGACTCCATGGACCCGGTGGGCGAGTTTAGCCGGGGCGTCCGGTGGGCCTGCCGCGGCTTTCAAAAAGCAGGGATGCGGAACGTGTCCATGAAGCTCTACCCCGGCCTGCGGCATGAGATCCTGAACGAAGACTGCTGCGAGACGGTATATGAGGATGTCTACAAGTGGCTGGAACCACTGCTCACCGCCCCGGCCGCCGTCTAAAGCTCAAAGGGCATCCACATCCCGGGTCACCTGCAAAAACCGGACGGAACACACGGCGTCAGCCGTGAACACCAGCAGCAGTGCGTAGGTAACCAGGGGTGGTATCCGCTCCAGCAGCGGCACCAGGCTTCCCTCCGCCCAAGGGAGGCCCGCCGCCAGCAGCAATCCCCAGATGATGGAAAACGGCAGGCATACCCGGCCCCGGATATTGCCGGGCAGAGCGCTGTAATCCCAGAACCGCACTCCCAGGCCCCGCTCATACAGCCAGTGGACGGCGTACTCCACCGCGGTGGCGGCGGCGCCGCCCCAAAAAGCCAGCTGCCAAAAGCCGTCCCGTAGCGTGAGCGGCAGCGCCAGCACCGCCAGCACCGCCAGCCCGTACACCGGGCACAGCGGCAGCAGCAAAAAGCACTTGCGGGTCTGATGGGGCGAGGCAGTGGCCGCCGCGAAGGCCTTTTCCAGAAGATATCCCAAAAAGCTGTACAGCCAAAAGCGCCAGAGTGTCATTCCCATCCCCTCCTCCACCAGTATTTCCGGTTTTTCCGAGTTCATCCCGCATTGCGCCGGAAGGGGTTTCGTGGTATACTGGTTTTCATGGAAGGAGGTGGGTCTATGGCGGACAACTGGGAGGCGCTGGAGAGCGCGTGTATGCAGTGCCGTGCCTGCGCCTTGGCGGACACCCGGACCCATGTGGTGTTCGGTGTGGGAAATCGGAACGCGGAGGTCCTGCTGGTGGGCGAAGGCCCCGGCCAGCACGAGGATGAGCAGGGTGTGCCCTTTGTGGGCCGGGCCGGCCAGCTCTTGGACGATATGCTGGAGATCATCGGCCTGGACCGCACCAAGGTCTACATCGCCAACATCGTCAAATGCCGTCCCCCCAACAACCGGGACCCGCTGAACGTGGAGCAGGACGCCTGCATCGGCTGGCTCCGGCGGCAGACGGCGCTGCTGCGCCCCAAAGTCATCATCTGCCTGGGCCGCATCGCCGCCAAGGTCATCATCAAGGAGGATTTCCGCATCACCGCCGAGCACGGCCAGTGGTTTGAACGCAGCGGCGTCCAAATGACCGCCATCTACCATCCCTCCGCCCTGCTGCGGGATGTATCCAAGCGGCCGGAGACTTTTGTGGACCTGAAGTCCATCCAAGCCAAGGTCCGGGAGCTATGCACCCATACAGAAATTTGAAAAATTACCGGGAGGCAATGCCTCCCGGTTTTCTTTTTTTGCAATTGTTAACCATATTTATTTTAGCGGTTGACAATCGTGGCCATTCCGTATATGCTTATAACAGAAATCAAAGGAGGACTCTTACATGACAACTTCGCAAACCGCCGCGCCCCGGTTCCGGACGCTGGACCTTGCTTATGTCGCGCTGTTCGCCGTACTGATGGCGGTATGCGCCTGGATCACCATTCCCCTGCCCAAACCCCTGGTGCAGTTCACTATGCAGACCTTTGCCATGTTCATGGCCCTGACAGCCCTGGGCGGCCGGCGGGGACTGTACGCCATGCTGGTCTATCTGCTGCTGGGCGCAGTGGGCATTCCGGCGTTCTCCGGCTTTCGGGGCGGCATCGGAGTCCTGTTGGACACCACCGGCGGCTATATCATCGGCTTCGTGGCCGCCGCGCTGCTGTACTGGCTGGTGACGGCCAAATGCGGCAATTCCATGCCGGTGGTCATCGCTGCCTGCGTGCTGGGCCTCGCGGTGTGCTATGCCTTCGGCACCGCCTGGTTCCTGGTGGTCTACGCCAGAAACGTGGGGCCCATCGGCCTTGCGACCGCCTTGGGCTGGTGCGTGTTCCCCTACATTATTCCCGACCTTGCCAAGCTGGCCCTGGCGGTGGCGGTGAGCCGCCGGGTGAAAAAATTTCTGAAATGAAGAAGTCCCCGGCCGGTTGGCCGGGGACTTCTTTATCCTTTTTTCCGTTTGGATTCCGCCTGTTCCTTCAAGCGGGCATCCACCCGCTTCAAGCCCTTCCAGCAAAGGCAGCCCACCGCCGCCAGGATGGCAAATCCTCCGACCAGGCTGTCTTTTTTCTGCTGATGACTGCTCATCGCGGTCCTTCCTTTCCCTCAAAACGTCAGGCGCATGTCATACCACACCACGCCGCCGTGGGTGGATGCCGACACGCCCTCGTTTTGGAAACCGAACGTTTCGTAATAATGAATGAGCTTATCCTTGCAGGTGAGCACGCAGCCCTTGCGCCCCTGGGCGCGGGCGTCGGCGATGACCCGCTCCATCACCCGGGCGGCGCAGCCCTGCCGGCGGTACCGGGGCAGGGTGTTGACGCCGAAGATCATCTGCCAGGCGCCGTCCTCCCGGTGGAGGGCGGCGTTTTCGTACATCTCGTCCCGGAGGGTGGGCTCGTCGGTCACCATGCCGTTGATGAAGCTGACAAGGGTGCCGTCATCCTCCAGCAGCCAGAAATGGTTGGGGTACACCGCGAGACGCTGGGCGAAATCCCGCTCCGCGGCGGCTTCGGCTGCGGGGAAACAGGCGGCCTCCACCGCTGTGACAGCGGCCAGGTCCGCCATCGTGGCGGTTCGGATCTCCATGGGAAACACTTCCTTACTTCAAATAGCGGTAGCTCAGCAGCAGCCGGGCGGTGGAATTGGTCATGTTGGTAAATTCATAGGGCCGGTCCGCCGCGAAGCGCAGGGCATCCCGCTCCAGCAGCTGGAACGCCTCCCCCTCCGCCGTCAGGCTAACGGTGCCGGAGAGGACCGTGGCGTGGCACACGCAGCCGGGCACCGAGGGCTCCGGCGCATAGTGGGCACTGATGTACAGGTCCAGGAAATACGTCTCCTGCCGGGTGGTATCATCATAGGGAAAGGAGGGCCGCAGCACCGCCTTGCCGCCGTCCAGCCGCTTGGGCCGGGTGTCCAGCTCCCGCACCAGTTGGAGGGTCTGGAAATCGTCGTTTTCCAGCAGCACCTCCGCCGGTACCTTCAGCGTTGACGCCAGCTTGCCCAGGATGGCCACGGAGGGGTTGGCCTCTCCCCGCTCGATCTGCCCCAGCATACTGCGGGACACGCCGGATTCCGCCGCCAGCCGCTCCATGCTGAGCTTTTTGGTCTTGCGGATGCGCTTGATATTCTCGCCCACTGCCCGGGTCAGTTCCATGGGCACCCCGTCCTTTCCCGAAAATATGACAGTATATTGTCTGGTTCGACTTTTATAGTACCCCGGTTTCTCCCGCCTGTCAAGGAAAAACGGGATGGCTACGCCATCCCGTTTTTCCTCTCTTTTGTTATGCCCGCTTCCAGCTGGCGCCGTCCTTGGTATCCACGATCTCGATACCCTGGGCCTTCAGCTCGTCACGAATGCGGTCCGCCTCCGCGAAGTTTTTGGCCTTCTTGGCCTCGTAGCGCTGCATGACCAGAGCGTCGATGGCGGGGTCGCCCTCGCCGGTGACGGTGTAGCCGCCCTGGGCTCTGGAGGCCGTCTGGGCCGCCGCCTTCTCCCGGAGCTCCGCCGCCTTGGCAAGCAGGCTCAGGCTCAGCACCTGGTCAAAGCTGTCCAGGATGGCCAGCTTCGTGGCGTCGTTGGTCTTGGCCTTCAGCACATCGTACAGGGCGGTGACGCCCATGGAGGTGTTCAGGTCATTGCCCAGCCGCTGGGTGAATTTGTCCTTGTATTCCCGGAACACGGCCTCGTCCACCGGGCCATCCGCCGGAGACAGGGCGGCGATCTTTTTCAGCAGCTTGGTGTAGGCGCCCTGTGCGTTGTCCAGATTCTCCCAGGAGAACACCAGTGCCTTGCGGTAGTGGCTCTGGAGACAGAAGAAGCGGTAAGCCAGGGGATCGTAGCCCTTTTCCTCCAGCAAGGACACCGTCAAAAACTCGCCCTTGGACTTGGACATCTTGCCGGTGGCGGTGTTCAGGTGGTGGACATGGAACCACTGCTGGCACCAGGGATGGCCCAGATAGCTCTCGGACTGGGCGATCTCGTTGGTGTGGTGGGGGAAGGCGTTGTCCACGCCGCCGCAGTGGAGGTCCAGATATTCGCCGTTATACCGCAGGGAGATGCCGGAGCACTCAATATGCCAGCCGGGGTAGCCCACGCCCCAGGGGGAATCCCACTTCAGGGCCTGGTCCTCAAACTTGGACTTGGTGAACCACAGGACAAAGTCGTTTTTATTGCGCTTGTTGGGGTCCTCCTCCACGCCTTCCCGGACGCCTACGGCCAGGTCCTCCTCGTCGTGGTCGTTGAAGACATAGTAGCGGCCCAACTTGGAGGTATCGAAATACACGTTGCCGCCGGCAAAGTAGGCATAGCCGGTATCCTCCAGCTTTTTCACGATCTTGATGAAATCGTCGATGAGGCCGGTGGCAGGCTGGACCACGTCGGGCCGCTTGATATTCAGCTTCCGGCAGTCCTCAAAAAATGCGTCCGTGTAGAACTGGGCGATCTCCATGACGGTCTTGTGCTCCCGCTTGGCGCCCTTCACCATCTTATCCTCGCCCTCATCGGCGTCAGAGGTCAGGTGGCCCACATCGGTGATATTCATGACACGGTTCACGTCATAGCCGGCGTAGCGCAGGTATTTTTCCAGCACATCCTCCATGATATAGGAGCGCAGGTTGCCGATGTGGGCGAAGTGGTACACCGTGGGGCCGCAGGTGTACATCTCCACATGGCCGGGAGTGTGGGTCTTGAATTCCTCTTTTTTGTGGGTGGCGGAGTTATACAAATACATATCAGGCAGTCCTCTCTTTCGTGTGCTTTTGTTCGTTCAGCTGTCGTTCCAGTTCCCTGATGCGTTCCGCCAGGTTGCTGAGTTCCTGGTGCACCGGGTCCTCCAGGTGGATCTGATCCACATCGTCGGCGTAGTACACGGGCTTTCCGGCCATGCGGACGATGCGGGCCGGCACACCCACGGCGGTGGCATTGGCCGGGACCTCGCTGAGGACCACAGCGCCGGCAGCGATGCGGGCGTTGTCGCCCACGGTGAAGGGGCCCAACACCTTGGCGCCGGAGCCCACCAGCACGTTGTTGCCCAGGGTGGGATGGCGCTTGCCCTTATCCTTGCCCGTTCCGCCCAGAGTCACCCCCTGGTACAACAGGCAGTCGTCGCCGATCTCGGCGGTCTCGCCGATAACGATGCCCATACCGTGGTCGATGACCAGCCGGTGGCCGATGGTGGCGCCGGGATGGATCTCGATGCCGGTCCAAAAGCGGTTCCACTGGGAGACGCACCGGGCCAGGAAGAACCAGTGGTGGCGGTACATCCAGTGGGCCAGGCGGTGGTAGAGAATGGCGTGAACGCCGGGGTACAGCAAAAAGATCTCCAGCTTGCTGCGGGCCGCGGGGTCGCGGCGCTGGTACGCGGCCAGCAGGCCGCCCAGTCGGGTGATGCGCTTTGTCATATCGTGTTTGCTCCTTTTATTACAAAATCAGAATTTTGCCGGAGCGGGACGGCCGCCCGTCACAGGCGACATCGGCAAGGGTCAGAAAAAAGCGTCATATGGGTCTTCATAACAAGGTCCTCCATTGGCAAAACAAAAACGCCTCCTGCGCCCATCAGGGCACAAGAGGCGTACAGTCACGCGGTTCCACTCTTGCATTCGCTCATGCCGGCCCAACAGCCGGACAGCCCGATAACGGCGGCCTCACCGGGGGCCATTACGCCCCGCGCTCCCGGATGCACTTCGCAGCTTCCGCCGTGGGCACGCTTGCAGCCGGTGGCGCGCCCTCTCTGCCCTTTGGATGAGCTGTTACTCTTTCCGTTCCTCACGCACTTTGGATTACCACAGTATATTACCAGGAATCGTCCACCGTGTCAAGACTGAACTCTCTCCTTGACGGATACACTATTTGTATCTTTTTGGAAGGGAGTGGATCTTTCTGGCACGGCTGCGGCGTTTTGCGTGCTTTTCCTGTGTTTTGCTTCTGCTGCTCTGGCTGCTTCAGACCGTATGGGCCCACCGGCGGCCCCTTTACGTCTGCCCGGAGCCGCCGGCTGACCTGGCGGCAATGTTGGATGGCGGTGAATTGACCGGCGCGGCGGAAAATATCGCCACGACGGAGACCGGGCTTTCCCCGCTGGCTGCCCGGCAGTTGCTGGCGGAGGGGCGGACATCGGATATTCTTGCCTGCCAGGCGGCGCTCCACACCGCGCCGGAAGCAGAGTGCCGGGCTCTGCTGCCCCTGGGCGTCACCTGTGAGGATCGAGCCGATTCCCCCGTCATGCTGGCGCCGTTGGAGCCCGGGGACCTGCTCATCACCTTCTCCACCCACACCCTGGGATGGCGCCACGGCCACGCCGCCCTGGTCACTGACAGCGGGACTGTTCTGGAGGCCGCCATGCCCGGTACCGCCAGCGGCACGGCCCCCTTGGACAGCTGGCGCACCTATCCCACCCTGCTGGTACTGCGGGTCCGGGACGCCACCCCGGCGCAGCGGGAGGCGGCGGTGGCCGCCGCGCTTCAGGACCTTCAGGAGGTGCCCTACGGGTTTTCCAGCGGACTTTGGGGCGAAAAATCGCCGGAGCCGCCCCTTTCCTCCGTCCAATGCGCGTACCTGCCCTGGTACGCCTGGGTCCGCCAGGGCTTTGACCTGGACAGTGACGGCGGACGGCTGGTGACGGTGGCTGACCTGGCGGCCAGTCCCCTGCTGGAGGTGGTGCAGGTCCGGGGTATGGACCCCGCCCTCTTTTCCGGCCGCTGGGCAGACGAATAGCCGCCGGGTTTTCCCGGCGGCTGTTTTTGCCGTTACTTTGGTTTCTTCACCAGTTCCATGGCAGTCTTGCCGGTCATATGCTCAATGACAACTTCCACGATGCAGACATTTTTCAGCGCATCCTCGGCCTTTTGACGGGTCTGCTCCAGATGACCGGGATAGTATTTCTCGCACAACTCCACCAGGGGCCGCAGTTTCTCCGCCCCCCCCAGAACTCTGGCCCGGCCAAAGACCACCACGCTTCTGAAATACGTGGTATACTCCTCGCCCACGACCTGGTCCTGATCAATGACGCAGAAAGAGACTTTGTCATCTATCAAAATACTATCCAGCTTGTGGCCTGTCCCGGCACAGTGAAAATAGAGCTTGGAATCCAGATATACATAGCTCAGCGGCACCGCATAGGGATATCCCCCGTCACCGCTAACCGCCAACACGCCGGAGGTGTTGCGCTTTAGGATCTCCGCGACCTCCTCAGCGGTCAGTGCCTGCTTGCTTCTGCGCATTTCACGAAACATCAGTCAGCACTCCTTTTCGTTGTTTGCTCACGCGGATTGAATAACGTCCTTGTTTTTCATGAAATACTCCACGCCGGAGTACAGGGTGGTCAGGGTGATGACCCAGACGCAAAGGGTGTTCACCACGGCGGGGATGGGCAGGAACATCAGCACCACGCACACCATGGTGGCAGCGGTCTTCACCTTGCCGGACCATCCGGCGGCGATGACCCGGCCCTTGTCGGCGGCGATCATCCGCAGGCCGCTGACGGCGAATTCCCGGCAGATGACGATGAGCAGGGCCCAGGCGGGCATCTGCCCAATCTCCACGAACCACAGCATGGCGGCCGTCACCAGCATCTTGTCCGCCAAGGGGTCGGCAAACTTGCCGAAATCCGTCACCAAGTTGTACTTCCGGGCAATCTTGCCATCCAGCAGGTCCGTCAGGCTGGCGATGATGAAGATGGCAAGCGCCACCCAAGAGGCGCCGGGGAAGCCCCAATACAGCACCACCATGAATACAGGAATCAATATAATGCGCAATAGAGTTAATTTATTGGGCAAATTCATGTGTTTCTTCCTTTCTTCGACGCGCTTCTCAAACCATCTCACCGGTCAGCTCGCCGTCCATGGTGCCGGTGAGGCGGACCTCCACGAACGTGCCGGGGGCCACTTCCCCATCGGCGGTGAAGTAAATGCGGCCGTCGATGTCCGGGGATTCGGCGTAGCTGCGGCCGAAGAACATCTGAGCCTGACCGTCGAAGCCCTCGCACAGGACCTCCCGGGTCTCGCCCAGGAGGGACTCGTTGTATGCGTCGATAATGTCGGACTGGACATCCACCAGCAGCTCCGCCCGGCGCTGGGCCTCCTCCGTGTCCACGTGGTCCATCTGGGCGGCGCGGGTACCCTCCTCTGGGGAGAAGGGAAAGACACCGGCCCGCTCGATCTTCATCTCCCGCAGGAACTGGCACAGCTCCTCAAAGGCGGCCTCATCCTCATAGGGCAGGCCGGAGATGATGCTGGTCCGCAGCACCAGGCCGGGAATGCGCGCCCGGAGCTTTGCCAGCATGGCCGTGAGGCCGGCCTTGGTGTCCCGGCGGTTCATGGCTTTCAGGATGGTATCGTTGCAGTGCTGGATGGGGATATCCAGATAGGGCAGGATCTTGGGCGCCGCCGCGATGGTGTCGATGAGCTCCTCGGTGATCTCGTCGGGATAGAGGTAGTGGAGGCGGATCCAGTGGAAATCCAGCTTGCACAGCTCCCGCAGCAGCTTTGCCAGCTGGTGCTCGCCGTTGAGGTCCGTACCGTAACGGGTGATATCCTGGGCAATGACCAGCAGCTCCTTCACCCCGGCGGAGGCCAGTTCCGCCGCCTCGTCCAGCAGCTCGTTCATGGGACGGCTGCGGAATTTGCCCCGGAGGGAGGGGATAATGCAGTAGGCGCAGTGGTTGTCGCAGCCCTCGGCAATGCGCAGGTAAGCATACCAGGGGGGCGTGGACAAGATGCGCTCACCGCTTTGGTTGGCGGTGTGGATGTTGCCGATGTGGCAGGGCCGCAGGCCCTTGGCCATCACCTCGTCGATGGCCTGGGCAATGTCGCCGTAGCTGCCGGTGCCCAAGACGCCGTCCACCTCCGGCAGCTCCTTGAGCACATCCTCCTTGTACCGCTGGGCCATGCAGCCGGTGACCAGAATCTTTTTCACCTTGCCGTCCTTTTTCAGCTGCGCCATCTCCAGAATGTTGTCGATGGCCTCCTCACAGGCGGAGGCCAGGAAGCCGCAGGTGTTCACCACCACCACGTCGGCCCCCTCCGGGTCCACCTGGATGCTGTGGCCCGCCTCTTGAACAGCGGCCATCATCTGCTCGCAGTTCACCTGGTTTTTGGCACAGCCCAGGGAAATGAATGATACGTTATAGCTCAAAATGGTTTCCTCCGTTTATTCAAGTGGTCCGCCCCGCCAGGTGGGGTCATCGGTGATGCCCAGCAGGTAGTCCGTGGAGACATGGAAGTATTCAGCCAGCATAACCAATTTTTCTATGGTCGTTCCGCGGGATCCACCTTCCATGGTGCAAATTGCTTTATTAGAAAGGCCCAGAACAACACCCAACTGCTTCTGGCTCAATCCTGCTTGTTTTCGCAAAAAATAAACTCTTTCCCCAAAAATGTTTTCTTTATCCATAAAGCCTCTTGACAATTTACTTTTTGTAGACTATCATAAAATCTACAAAAAGTAAACTTTATGACAGGAGCATTTTCAATGAACCAATTTCTCGATGACCTGCACTTTTTCTGCACCGAGCATCTAGCTCCGCCAAAAGACGCGGAATACCGGACCGGCATGGAAGCCCTCTGCGGGATGGAAGCACAAATTGAACACGCTTTGGGCAAGGACTTTTTCCGCCGGTATGACAAGCTCAGTTATCAGATGCGGCAGTGGGAAGTTCTGGAATCCTTCCGGGCCGGTCTGCGCTTCGGCGCAGACTTTACCGCGGAGGTCTGGGGTCAATCCTCCCAGGTCGCTTCTCCAAGCCGGCTCCAGGCGGACTTCACGTCTCCCCAGGAAAAGCCCCGGCGCAAAAGGGCGTCCGTCAGGCGCTTTTTCTCCTTGTCCTCCGGCAAGCGGCCACGGAGCTTGCTCTCCAAAAAGCGGTCTACCGCCTCAGCGCTGTCCGGCAGGGTGTCCAGGGCGTCGTCCCACAGCTCCCGGGGAATGCCCTTTTCATAGAGCTTTTCCCGGATGCGGGCGGGGCCATAGCCCTGGCGGGCACAGTGCTGGGCCAACAGGGCGGCGTACTCAGCGTCATTGATGGCGCCGATGGCTTCCAGCCATTCGGCGGCGTAGCGGGCCTCCACCTCGCTGGCACCCTTTTCTTTCAGCTTTTTTTCCAGGGCGGAACGGCTCATGGCCCGCTTGCCGATGAGGTCCGCCGCCGCGGCCTTCACATTGGAGACACCGGCGGCCTCCTTTAAGCGAGAGAGGGCCGCCTCGTCCAGCTGGTCCCCGGCCCGGAGGCCAAAGTCCAGCAGCTCCCGCTCCGTGATCTTCAGGCAGGCGCCGTCCTCCAGAAAGACCAGAACCCGGCCCCTCTTATGCTTGGAGGCCTCGACCCGCTCAATCCGCATCGTCGAAATCGTCGGCGCTTACATCCACAGCCCGGCCGGCGGCCTTGGCGGCCACCCGGGACTGGCCCGTCATCAGCTTGTCGAAATTCTTGCGGATGTCCGCCTCCAGCTTGGCGGCGATCTCCGGGTTGTCCTGAAGATACTTCTTGGCGGCGTCCCGGCCCTGGCCGATGCGGACCTCTCCCATGGAGAACCAGGAGCCGGACTTCTGGACCAGGTCCAGATTCACGCCCAAATCCACCAGCTCGCCGGTACGGGCGATGCCCTCGCCGTACATGATGTCAAACTCCGCCTCCCGGAAGGGGGGCGCCACTTTGTTTTTCACCACTTTGGCCCGGGTGCGGTTGCCGATGATCTCGCTGCCGTTTTTCAGGGCCTCGATACGGCGCACATCGATGCGGACAGAGGCATAGAACTTCAAGGCCCGGCCGCCGGTGGTGACCTCGGGGTTGCCGTACATGACGCCCACCTTTTCCCGCAGCTGGTTGATGAAGATGACGATGGTGTTGGTCTTGCCGATGGCGCCGGTGAGCTTGCGGAGGGCCTGGCTCATGAGTCGGGCCTGGAGGCCCACATAGCTGTCGCCCATCTCGCCCTCGATCTCCGCCCGGGGCACCAGGGCGGCCACGGAGTCCACCACGATGACGTCGATGGCGCCGGAGCGGACCAGAGCCTCGGTGATCTCCAGGGCCTGCTCGCCGGTGTCCGGCTGGGAGATGAGCATATCCTCCACGTTGACGCCCAGGGCGCGGGCGTAGGTGGGGTCCAGGGCGTGCTCGGCATCCACAAAGGCCACCTCGCCGCCCTTTTTCTGGGCCTCGGCCACCACATGGAGGGCCAGGGTGGTCTTGCCGGAGGACTCCGGTCCGTAGATCTCCACGATGCGGCCCCGGGGCAGGCCGCCGATGCCCAACGCCACGTCCAGGGCCAGGGAGCCGGTGGGGATGAAATCCACGTTCAGGTTGGTCTGGTCTCCGAAGCGCATAATGGAGCCCTTGCCGTACATTTTTTCGATCTGGGCCATGGCGGTGTCGATGGCTTTCTTTTTATCACTGGCGGGTGCCGCGGTGGGCAGGGGCGCTTTGTCTTTTGCCATAGGTATCTCCTCCTAAAATCTCTATCTGTAAGCTCTCAAATCTCTGTGCAGAGGGTGCCGTAAACCACCCGGGGGATATCGTGAAGGTCCTTGACGATCTGGATATCGCCGAAGCCCTGGGCCCGCATGATGCGCAGCACCTCATCCGCCTGGCCGATGCCGACCTCAAAGTACAGCCGGCCACCGGGGACCAGGGCCTCCTTCCACTTTTCGGAAATGGCACGGTAGAAATCCAGGCCGTCCTCGCCGCCGTCCAGGGCCATGTGGGGCTCGTAGTCCTTCACGGACACGTCCAGCCCCTCGATATCCCCGGCGGGGATGTAGGGCGGGTTGGAGATGATGCACTGGAACTCCCCCAGGGACCGCTCCGGCTTTTCCAGGGCGTTGGCCTGCATGGGCACCACCCGGCCAGAAAGGCCGTTACGGCGGATGTTCTGGCGGCAGATCTTCAGCGCGCCGTCAGACCACTCCCCCAGCACCACCCGGGCCCGGGGCACCTGGGACGCCGCCGCCAGGCCGATGCAGCCGCTGCCGGCGCACAGGTCCAGCACCCGGCACTCCCCCAGGGTCTTGAGGTACTCGATGGCCTGGCCCGCCAGGACCTCCGTGTCGGACCGGGGAATGAGCACATCCCGGGAGATGTCCAGGGGCAGGCCGTAAAACTCCCACTCGCCGATGAGATACGCCACCGGCTCTCCCGCCAGGTGCCGGGCAACCAGGTCCCGGACCCGGCCCTCCAACACCGGAGAGGCATACAGGCCGCCGTCCCGCTGGAGCTGCTCCCGGCTCTTGCCGGTGCCGAAGCACACCAGCTCCCGGGCCTCCAAGGTGGCCTCCTCGATGCCGGCTTTTTTCAGCTGCTGGCGGATATCCAAATACAAATTGTTATATGTGATGGCCATAGTACGCTCCGCAATCAGTTTTTTACAAGTTGAGGCTTACCACTCGTCCTTGCCCTTTTCGCTGGGCAGCACCAGTTCCAGGGAGCGGATAGCGACTTCGATCATGCCGTCATCCGGCTCGTTGGTGGTGAAATTCTGCATCCACATGCCGGGAGCCGTCAGCACCCGGGCCAGGCCGCTGTCCTGCACATGGCGGCCCACCCAGCGGTTGAACTCGTAGGTGATGCCCACCACCAGGGGCAGCAGCAGCAGATGGACCGCCGTCCGCAGCAGCGTATTGGTGATGGGCCAAATGCCGAACACCACGCTGGAGATGAGGATGGACACGAAGATGACCACGAACAGAAAGCTGGTGCCGCAGCGGGGATGGTGCCGGGGCTGCACCCGGACGTTCTCCACCGTCAGCGGCAGGCCCGCCTCATAGCAGAAAATGGTCTTGTGCTCTGCGCCGTGGTACTGGAACACCCGGTAGATGTCCTTTTGCCGGGAGCAGAAAAACAGGTACAACAGGAAGATGGCGATCTTCAAAATGCCCTCCAGCAGGTTCCGGCCCCACATGGGGAAGCCGGGGAAAAAGTGGGTCAGGCCGCCGGTGAGGAAGGTGGGCAGCACCATGAACAAAAACAGACTCAGCCCCACGCCCATCACCACCGCCAGGGCCACGATGACGCTTTCCAGCTTTTTGCTGCTGAGGTGCTTTTCCAGCCACAGTTCAAATTTGGAGGGCTGGGCCGCCTCCTCGTCGGGATAAAAGTCCGCGGAGTACATGAGGGCCTTGACGCCCTTGACCATGGAGTCCAGGAAGTTGACGGTGCCCCGCACCAGGGGCCAACCCAGGATGGGGTAGCGGTCCTTAATGAGCTTCAGCTCCTCCACCTTTTCCACCAAATGGCCCTCCTGGTCCCGGACCACGATGGCCTGCTTTTCCGGGCCCCGCATGAGAATGCCCTCAATGAGCGCCTGTCCGCCGATGCTGGTGCGGAAGGCACAGGATTTTTTCTCTGCCATGGGAATTCCTTTCTATGATTGAAATGATATCACATCCGTTTGCGGAATGCAAACATTTGTTCGATTTTTCCCGCGGTCAAATTTCCTTGACCGGCAGGCGGATGGTGACCACCGCGCCGCCGCCTTCGGCATTGCCGATGTCAAAGGTGCCACCGTGGAGGTTCACGATCTCGTCGCACACGGCAAGACCGATGCCGCTGCCCCGGGCCTTGGAGGAGCCCTTGTAAAATTTCTGCTTCACATAGGGCAGCTCCGCCTCGGGGATGCCGGGGCCGTAATCCCGGATGCGAATGACCTCCGTATCCCCCTCCAGACAGACGGAGGCGGAAATGCGCCCGCCGGCGCCGCCGTGCTTGGCGGCGTTGTCCAGCACGTTGCAGAACACCTGCTTCAGCCGCTCCGGGTCGCCGGAGATGGGCGGCAACAGTTCGTCCCCCGTCTCGTAATCCAGCTCGAGGCCCTCCTGCCGAAACAGCTCCCGGTAGGTGAAAATGGCGTCCTCAAACTCCGCCTGCAGATCCACCTGCTCCACCCGGAGGGTGAAGCGGCCATCCTCCATTTTGGAGAATTCCAGCAGCTCCTCCACCATGGTGGAAAGGCGTCGGGACTCGTTCAGGATGATGCGGATGCCCCGGCGCAGCTGCTCCGGATCGCCGGTGGGGTCTTCCAGAATGGTCTCGCCCCAACCGTTGATGGCGGTAAGAGGCGTGCGCAGCTCGTGGGATACGGAGGAGATGAACTCACTTTTCATCTTCTCGTTCTGGCCGATCTTCAAAGACATATCGTTGGTGTTGTCCACCAGCTCGCCCAGCTCGTCAGTGTATTTATTCTCGATCTGAATGCCATAGCTGCCAGCGGAAATGCGCTTGGCGGCGTCGCTGACCACCGCCACCGGTTCTACCACGTTGTTAATGAACAACAGGTTGGCAATAATGACCATGGTCATGCAGATGCCCGCCACCAGAAAAATGGCGGCGATGGCAACGAGGATCTGCCGGTTCACCGCCCGCAGGGAGGTCACCAGCCGCAGCACGCCCACCACCTTTCCGCTGTACACCAGCGGGGCGGACACCGCTATGATGCTCTCTCCCGTCTCCGGGTCCTGGCCCTGGAACACCCTCGTCTCCTTCTGGTTGATGGCCTGGCTGATCTCCTCCGTCCCGGGCTTGAGGCCGGTCTTCAAACTAGAGGTGGAGGACACCTGGATGCGGCCGGCGCTGTTGATGAATTGCAGCTCGATGCGGTCCTTGTCTGTAAAGCTGGTGGTGGACTGGATGGCCCGCTGGAGATACTCCGTGTAACCGTTGTCCATGAAATAGTCGTTAAAAGCGCCGGCCTCGGCGTTGGCCTGCTTTTCCAGACCGTCCCGCATAATGCCGTAATAATAGTTGGAAATACCGGTGGAAAACAGCGTCACCAGCAGGCCCAGCAAGATCAAAATTGGCATAATGCTGTTGACGATCCACCGCTGCCGCAGGCCGCGGACCCGCAGAGCCCGTCCCCGGGCGCCTCTTTCCTCCTCCGCCATGGTGTGCTTTCCGCCTCCTTTTCCGTTGTTTTCTGATGCCCTTAACCGCCGGTGCGCCGGCGGATCAAAAACCGCTTTTCATACTTGATGGACGCGTACTGCTGTACCCGCCGCAGGCACACGGCGTCCTTGGCGCCGCCGGCCGCGCCGGCCACCGGGATGTTCTGCAAAAACTTGCCGTACACCACCGTCTCCGACAGCCTTCGGGCGGCGGCGCGGACCCGCTCCGTCAGCTCCGGCTGGTCCGGCCAGCGGCCCGTCTGAAAAAATTCGTTGATGAGGCGGTCGTTCTCCCGCAGCGCATCGCCGCTGGAGAGGGCTGTCTCAATAAGCCGCAGGGCCAATATTTTCTCCCGCTCTCCCTCGCAGGGAAAGCCAAAGGTCTCCGCTGTCTCGTAGATGCTTTTCAGCAGCAGCCCCGTAAACAGGGGGATATCCGGCAGGGCCACGCCAAAAAGGCCCATGCCCACACCGGCGGCACCGGACAGTGCCACATTGCCCCACCCTGAGGCGGCCGCGGCTTTTTGAAAGGTCCGCAGATTTCTCCGGCTCTCCCGTTGGTCCGCCAGGTATTTGCGGATCATGAAGTCCTGCTGCCGCTTTTCTGTTCCTCCCGCCTTCCGGATGACAGCGTCCCCCTTTTGGAACACCACCTCAAAGGCCTTCACAAAGGCCCCGTGGAGCGTTTCTCGCAGGGCGGGCGGGATCTTTTCATCCAGCTTCCGCTCCAGGGAGGACGCCTCCGCCGTCCCGTAGCGCTCCAGAAACCGCTGTTCCCGCTGCCACACCTGGCGGTACGCCTTGGTCCAGGCGGACTCCCGCCTTAAAAGCCCCATTTGTAGCCGTAGCCCCAGACGGTGGTGATATAGGTGGGGTTCTGGACGTTGTCCTCGATCTTCAGCCGCAGGCGGCGGATATTCACATCCACGATCTTCAGCTCACCGAAATAGTCCCGACCCCAGACCATGTCCAAAATCTCCTCCCGGGCCAAGGCCTTGCCGGGGTTTTCCATAAGCACCTTCATGATGGAGTACTCCACCTGGGTCAGCTTGATGCGCTGGCCGTTTTTCTCCAGGGTCCGGTTCCGGGTGTTCAGCAGGAAGGGCGGCTGGCGGATCTCACCGGAGGGCACCGGCTCCTCGCCGCCGGCCCGGCGGAACAGGGCATCCACCCGGGCTGTAAGCTCCGCCGGGGAAAAGGGCTTTGTCACATAGTCGTCGGCGCCGGTCATCAGTCCCGTCACCTTGTCCATCTCCTGGGAACGGGCCGTCAGCATGATGATGCCAATTTTCGTATTGGTGGCCCGGATGCGGCGGCAGACCTCAAAGCCGTCAATGCCGGGCAGCATGATATCCAGCAGGGCCACTTTGGTGTCCGGATGCTCCTTCAAACGCTCCAGAGCCTCCTCGCCGCTCTCAGCCTCGATAACGTCATAGCCCGCCCGGCGCAGATTGATGACGATAAAGCTGCGGATACTGGATTCATCCTCCAAAACCAAAACTTTTTTCATGATTTATCCTTTCTGTTTCCGTCAGTTGTCCCCGTACATCCATTCCTTGGTGATCAGGTTGAAGGCGGAACGGACCTCGTCCTCCGTCATACCCAAGCTCCAGCCGGAGTTGCCCTCCAGCAGCTCCGCCGTGTAGATGGTCTCCGCCTGGCGGCTGAGAATGAACCGCCCGCCCCGCACCGCTTTGACGTTCCGGCTGCTGCCGGTGATGGCGGTAATGCGCAGGAAGGACTGGGGCGTCTGGCCGCCCATCCGGTAAAAGGTCACATAGGCCTCGTCAGGCGCCACGCCGCGGGAGACCGTGATTTGGTCCGTCCACGCATCCGGCAGGAGGAAGTACCAGCCGTCCTCGATATCGTGGTAAGTGCTCAGCACCGTCGTGGGCTCTCCGCCACTGTCATAGCTGCACCAGTCTATGCGCTGGTAGGCCTGCTCTCCCCCGTCATCCCTGTCCGGCAGGGCCACAGGCCGCGGGACCTCCGTGACGCCGTCGCCGTTGATGTCCGTGGGATACAGGGAGCGGTAGGGCGCGATCTCACCGGACACGCCGGTGTCGTCCGAGAGGACGATGTTGGCCAAATCTCCGTTACGGACCGCCAGGATGTCCGTAATTGCCCAGGCGGACTCCTCCACGCCGGTGACGAACAGTGCCGGCACTTCATCTGACAGCGTACCGCTGGAGATGCGTCCCAGTTGGGTCAGCTCCGCCATAGTGACGGAGATGCGGGCGGAGGAGCGCAGTTGGAGCGAGCCGTCCTGGCAGGCGTAATAGTCCGCCACGCTGCCGCTCTCATCCAGAGAGTGCAAAACCACCAGCTCCTGCAGCTGGTCCTGGTCCAGATTCGTAACGGCGTAGCGGACATAGTTGGTCCGCAGCAGCTCCGTCACCTCGCCGTTTCGCAGAGAGTACACCACCAGGGCCTGCAGGTCCGTGGTGACCCGCCAGCCCACGAGGATCTCCGAACAGCCGTCGGCGTTCAGGTCGCTGTACGTGACGCTGTAAATACTGGTGCCGCTGCTCTCGATCACCGCCGTCTGCCGGTAGCTCTCGCCGTCAGTGGCAAAAATATAGATCTTCAAAGGCTTTTCGTCAGAGGTGTTGCGGAAAAAAGCCACCGCCTCCTCCTGGCCGTCGCCGTCCAGATCCTCCAGCTGCACCGGCTGGATATTCCGGCCGGAGGCAGGGGCGGCATACTCCGCTCCCTCCGCCAAAATGGCATTGATCTGGTTGTCCAGCTCCGTGTATTCCACCGGGAGCTTGGGCAGGCAGTACAGCTCCTCAGCGGAAAAGGTCAGTCCGCACCCGCAGGTCAGCAGAGACACTGCCAGCAGCATCCACACCGCCAATATTTTTTTCATGTCCCCGCCTCCTTCCTCTCCAGACAGGCAAAATCGCATAATATCGCATAATTTAACTTATATATGATAGCACGTTCCCCCTCTTTTGTGTAGGCTTTTCTTCTGAATTTCCCCGCATTTAATGGTCTGTTCATTTTTTAGCCCTACTTTGAAATCCCCTCTTGAATTTTCCCCGCACTTCTTGTATAATGTACAGGTATCTGAACGCCGGTGTGATGGAATGGTAGACGTGACGGACTCAAAATCCGTTGGTGGCGACACCGTGTGGGTTCGAGTCCCACCACCGGCACCACGTCGGAGCAAAGCGGACTTTGCTCCGACGTTCATTTAACAATAAAGCCGCAAAGCCGCCTGTACACGGTATCGTGTACAGGCGGCTTTTTTGCGTTTTCTTCTTGTGCACCGCATCAGATCACATAGTCGTTTCCCGCATCCTCTTCCCGCCTCAGATCAGCAAGGGTGACATTGTCCAAATAGTCGCCGATGACCTTGTCCAGTCCCTTCCAAAGGGGCAGGGTCCGGCACGCCTGCATTCTCGGGCAGGCATCCGCGCTTTCTTCCAGGCAGGCGACTGGGGCCAGGGACTCCTCCGTCAGGCGCAGAATGGAGCCGACGGTATACTGCTCCGGCGCTTTCGTCAACTGGTAGCCGCCGCCTTTGCCCCGCAGGCCGTTCAAAAGTCTGGCCTTTACCAGGAGCTTAATGATGCTTTCCAAGTATTTTTCCGATATCTCCTGCCGCTGGGCAATCACTTTCAGCGGGATGAAGCCGTCTGTCTGGTGCTCAGCAAGATCGATCATGACACGCAGCGCATAGCGCCCCTTTGTGGAAATCAGCATACTGCACCCTCCTTATCAGATAAACCTATTATACAGCGTGGTTAATAGGGAAGCAACGGAAATTTTCGGAAAATACCCGTTGACAGCCGGAGTAAGGCAAATTACAATTCGTATTAACCCATTAAAAAAATTGGTATGAGGTCGAATAACATTCATCCCGGTGACAAAGGGCCTATACCGCAGAAGGCAAGGAGAATTGCTATGAAGATCACAAGTATCGATGTCTTTGACTTTGCAAAATGTCTGAACTACGAGGACTGCGCCCCCATCTGCATCCGCATCAACACCGACGCGGGCATCAGCGGCTTCGGCGAAGTCGGCCTGGCCTACGGCAACGCCCATTACGCGGGCGTGGGAATGGTACGGGATTTCAGTCAGCTCATCATCGGCATGGACCCGCTGAGAAGCGAGGCCATCCGGGAAAAGCTGTTCCGCACCACCTTCTGGGGCATGGGCGGCGGCACCGTCATCAACGCGGGCATGAGCGCCATCGACATCGCCCTGTGGGACATCAAGGGCAAATATTACAATGTGCCCGTTTACCAGATGCTGGGCGGCAAGACCAATGACAAGCTGCGGGCCTACGCCAGCCAGATCCAGTTCGACTGGGACCTGGAGGACCGCAATATGATCACCCCCGAGCAGTACGCAGAAGCCGCCAAAAAGGCCATGGCCCAGGGATATACCGCCGTCAAGGTGGACCCGGTAGGCGTGGCCGCGAACGGCAACTGGCAGCGGACAAAGCAGGACGCGGACTGGCGTCTGCGGGGCCAGATGCCCCAGCACGTGCTGGAACTGGTCCGGGCGCGTCTGAAGGCCATCCGGGACCTGGACAGCGCGCTGGACATCATCATCGAGCTGCACTCTTTCACGGATACCAGCACCGCCATCCAGCTGGCAAACTACATCGACGACCTGAACATTATGTACTACGAGGAGCCCGTCCATCCCCTCAACGCCGTGTCCATGCGGGAGATCAAGGATAAGATCAAGATCCCCATTGCCTCCGGCGAGCGTATCTATACTCGGCTGGGCTACCGTCCCTTCTTTGAAAACCGCTCCCTGAGCGTCATCCAGCCGGATGTGTGCCTGTGCGGCGGCATTTCCGAGACCAAGAAAATCTGCGATATGGCTGACACCTATGATGTAAAGGTCCAGGTCCACGTGTGCGGCGGCCCCATCTCCCAGGCGGCGGCGCTGCACGTGGAGACTGTCATTCCTAACTTCCTCATCCATGAGCAGCACTCCTACGGCATCAAGCAGGGCCTGCGGGACACCTGCGTGTATGACTACCTGCCGGACGAGCACGGCGACCTGGTGGTCCCGGAGCTGCCCGGCATCGGTCAGGAGATCACGGAGGAGACCATGCAGAAGACCTTTGTCTATACCGTCCAGTAACCGCGCTTTCAATTTAATTTCAAATACCGCCATTTCGGAGGGAGCGCAATGTGTGCTCCCTTCTTTTTTTCGCGGTCTTCCGCAGCCGGCGGAAATTTTTTGTAATTTCCTATTGACAACAGGGCCCCTCCGCATTATAATCCATATTAACCTACTCGAAAGGTTGGTTTAAATGAAGGATTACAGATGGTCCCTCCGATGTTGCCCATGTTGCTGAGCATTTTTCAATAACAACACACATTACACATCACACGACAACTATATGTATTAGGAGGAAATGATCATGAGCAACATTTACACATCCGCCGACCAGCTGATCGGCAAGACTCCCCTGCTGGAACTGGTCCACATTGAAAAGGAAGAGGGCTTGGAGGCCAAGGTCCTGGGCAAGCTGGAGTATTTCAACCCCGCGGGCAGCGTGAAGGACCGCATTGCCAAGGCCATGATCGATGACGCGGAGCAGAAGGGCCTTCTGAAGCCCGGTTCCGTCATCATTGAGCCCACCTCCGGCAACACCGGCATCGGCCTTGCTTCCGTGGCCGCCGCCCGGGGCTACCGCATCATTATCGTCATGCCCGAGACCATGAGCGTGGAGCGCCGCCAGCTGATGAAGGCCTACGGCGCGGAGCTGGTGTTGACGGAAGGCGCCAAGGGCATGAAAGGCGCCATCGCCAAGGCCGACGAGTTGGCCAAGGAGATCCCGAACAGCTTCATTCCCGGCCAGTTTGTCAACCCTGCCAACCCCGCCGTCCACAAGGCCACCACAGGTCCTGAGATTTGGGCGGACACCGACGGCAAGGTGGATATTTTCGTGGCCGGTGTCGGCACCGGCGGCACTGTCACCGGTGTTGGTGAATATCTGAAGAGCCAGAATCCCAATGTGAAGGTGGTGGCGGTGGAACCTGCTTCCTCTCCCGTGCTGAGCAAGGGCACTGCCGGCAGCCATAAGATTCAGGGCATCGGCGCCGGTTTTGTGCCGGATGTGCTGGATACCAAGATTTACGACGAGGTCATCGCCGTGGAGAACGACGACGCCTTCGCCACCGGCAAGCTGATCGGCAAGAAAGAAGGCGTACTGGTGGGCATCTCCTCCGGTGCCGCCGTCTGGGCCGCCATCCAGCTGGCCAAGCGGCCGGAAAACAAGGGCAAGACCATCGTGGCCCTGCTGCCGGACACCGGTGATCGCTATCTTTCTACGCCGCTGTTCGCGGATTGACCCTCTCTCACCAAAGCGAGACTGCCTTGTTAGGCAGTCTCGCTTTTTGTGCGCTGCCGCATCCAAGCTTCATCCAAGCCGGCGCTGTCCTGCGGACCTTCCTGTCCCGCTGGAAAACATTACCTTTGCAAAAAAGTAACAAAACGGTTACAATTTTCTTGTCCGTGCACGGGACATTCTTTTTTGTGAGGTTCTGTTATGAAAAAAACACGTACTCTTCTGGCCGCTGCTGTTCTGACAGGAAGTCTGCTCACGATGCCCGCCGAAGCCGTCTCCCTTTCCCACAAAGTTGTCCGGGGGGACACGATGTGGAAGCTGGCGGTGCAATACCAGGTAGGTACCAGTGAGATCATCCAGGCGAATCCCCAGATCACTGACCCGGACCTCATCTATCCGGGGCAGATCCTGCAAATCCCGCAGCTGGAGAGCACCGTCTCCAGCTACGAGTCGGAGGTCATCCGGCTGGTCAACGAGATCCGTCAGAAAAACGGCCTGCGGCCACTGACCGCCAACTGGGAGCTCTCCCGGGTGGCCCGCTATAAATCCCAGGATATGCGGGACAACGGCTATTTTTCTCACAACAGCCCTACTTACGGCACTCCCTTCCAGATGCTCTCCGCTTTCGGCCTCTCCTATCGGACCGCCGGTGAAAATATCGCCAAGGGGTATGCCTCGCCTCAGGCGGTGGTGAATGGCTGGATGAACTCCAGCGGACACCGGGCCAACATTCTGAATGGCTCCTACACGCAGATCGGCGTGGGATACGTTTCCGGAGGAAATTACTGGACCCAGCTGTTCATCGGCTGACGGCGGCAAAAGGGCCGGCACCTAAAAGGCGCCGGCCCCTTGCTTACTGTTTTTTCATCCGCACCAGCCGGTATAAAAACGTCATCAGCTGTTCCCGGGTGCAAAAGCTCTTGTACTGTTTCCGTCCGGCGGCATCTCCCAGGATGAGGCCCGTTTCCTCCGCCCACGCCCGGGCTTCGGCGGAAAATTCTCCCGGCTCCTGCTCCGCCCGGCGCTCCAGCCATGCTTCCATCATGGCATCAAACTGCTGCTGTGTCATAGTTTCCTCCTCATAAGCCGGCCGGTATGCCCCCAGCACATACCGGTACGGCCGCTCTCTGCGCTGCACCTGTCCGCCGTTGGCATCGCTGCCCGCGCCAGTGTTCCCCTCAATGGTCACCAGTCCATCCCGGCGCACCGCCTCCACGATGCCGATATGCTGCGGCCGGCCGCTGCCGGAAAACCGCAGAAATACCAAGTCGCCCGGCAGGTAGTCCGCCGTCACCAGCCGTCCCCGGCCGCGGGCCCACGCCATCAGCGTTCCACAGCTGGCGGTTCGGCCGCCGTCATAAAACAGCTCCGCCGCCCCCGCTTCCCGGAACAGCCACCACAAAAACACGCAGCACCAGGGATACGCCCCGCCGGACACCTCCCAACCGTAGTAAGCCGTGTTGTACTTCACGCGGTTGCTGCCGGATGGTTCCTCCCAGGTCCCCAGCTCCCGGCGGGCCAGCTCCAGCACCTCACTGGCCGCCGCCATCCAGCGCCTCCTGGACCTTCTGGCTCTGGGTCCCGAAATAAAACGCGATGACCACCGCGTACACCGTCATAAAATCCTGGCTGATGGTGCTCCGCAGCGCCATGGCGGCAAAAACCGCCGTCAGCGTCAGCGTCACCAGACTCTTGACCGACAGCAGGTTTCCCAGCCGTCTTCCGATCACTTCCCGCAACGTTCTTCCTCCTTACGCGTCCCAGTCTCCGTTCCTGCCCAGGGCGCTGTCATACACGATGCCGCCCCGGGTATTTTCCGCCCGGCTCTTGTTGAAATACGCCGCCAGCACCACCGCCGTGGCCGCCTGCAAGGCCCCCACAAGTGCGGTGAGATACGGCAGGCTCCCGGTAAAGTTCAGGCGCACCGCCAGACGGCTCACATACAGTACCCAGCAGGTGGCCAGCACGTCCGTGGCCAGCACTCCCAGGGCGATCAGGTGAGACGCCGTCCATTTTTTCATGCGGCGCCTCCCGCCAGCAAAAAGCTGACAAAGGCCCCCGCCAGCACCAGCAGCACCTTATCTGCCAGGCTCTCCCACCGCTGGCCGGGGCGCCGCTCCAGGCTGTCCATTTTTTCGTTCAGCCGCTCCAGGCTCTGGCCCATGCTCTCCTGCTTGGTGGCCAGCACCTCCACCGCCGTGGCCAGACGGTTCAGGGCCGTCTGGCCCTTTTCCAGCCGCTCGGTCCGCCGGGAGAGCGCCGTCACCTTCTCCTCCAGTCCCGCCATACGGGCGCTCAGCTCCTGTTCCATCACACGCCCTCCTCCGTGGGGACCGCCAGCTCAAAGCTCTCCCAGGTGTGGAGGCCCGCCTCCACACCCGCCCAGGTCAGTTCCATGCTCTCACACTCCCGCCAGGTGAGGTAGCGGAAATAGAACTCCACCTCCAGGTGGCAGGGCAGGATGTCCAGCACGATGTTCTCGATCTCTTGAAATTCCGGCGGCACGCCGTTGACCTCCGGAAAGATGACCCGCAGGTGTCCCGTGTCCACCTCCAGGGCCTTGGCCCGGACGCCGCAGCCCTGGATAGTGCGGTTGATAGCCTCCGGTGTCAGGCTGTCGCCGTCGATTTGCAGCAGAGCGGCAATGGCAGCACGGCGGCTCTCCGCCGTGACTGCCACAGGTCGGCGGGTAAACAAGCTCTCCCGTCGCTCCAGGCCCTCGCCCTCCGCCGTGGCGGTAAGGCTCTCCCGCTCCACGGTCTCCAGCCGCTGTCCCACGATATCCAGCAGGGCTCCCAGGGCATACAGCTCTCCCTCGCTGACTGTGCCTTCCGCCAGGTCATACACCCCCAGCGGTGCCAGCAGCTCTTTCAAATACGCTCCATATCCCATGCGCTCACGCTCCCAGCTCCGTCACGGTCAGGGTGCCCAGCACCGGCAGCACGCCCACCCCCGCCGCGATGTCCGCCGCGGGACTCACCAGCCGCACATTCTCCACGCCCTCCTGCCGGAAGGCCAAGCTGACGAGTTCCGCCGTCAGCACCGGCTTTCCCAAAAGGTGTCCGCTGAAAAACGCCGCCACCGCCCGCTCCACCGCCGCTTTCACCGCCGAAAAGTCCCGGCTGTTTTCCGCCGCGGCCTCCAGCGTCACATCCACTGTCTGCTGTGTAGGCGCCAGCACCTGTACGTCCACGGCGATCTCCCGGTTCTCCTGCAAGTCCGCCCGGACGGCTTCCAGCAAAGCCGCGTCCGGTGTTCCGCGCTCTGTGGCGATATATACATCCACCGTGCCGATGCCCCGGGCCCTGCCCACCGCCTTCGCCTCCGCCACGCCGGTGTGGGCCATGGCCGACCGCTCATACCAGGCGGTGTTGGCACCGTTTGGCAAGCGGCGGTAGCTCTCCAGCACCCTGGACCGCAGACTCTCGTCGCTCTCCGGGTCGCTGCCACCGGAAAAGGCGCCGGGGTTGGTGCAGGCGGTGATGCCCACCGGGCAGGCCGTCATGATGGTAATGGTCCCGGGAGCCGCGTTGAAGCCGCTGCCGCCCTCCAGCGCCTCCGCCGGAACGTCCACAAACAGCTCTCCCGCCTGCAAAACGCCCCGCTCCGTGGTCTGGAACCTGTATTCCGCCTCTGTCATGCACACGCTCCCCGCCGGGACCTCCAGATCCACTGCCGAAGCCGTCTCCACGGAAAACCGCAGTGTTCCCGCCGCCTTGGACGCCTCCTGCCGCTTCAGGCCCCGCATGGCGGCGTGGCGCTCCAGATAAATCCCCTGGGCCGTCTGGGGAAAGCTCTGGTCCAGCACCCACTCCGCCTGGATGTCCAGGGCCTGTACCTGGGCGGCAGCGGCGTACAGCCGTACCGCCAGGTCGCAGGATTCCTCCGGCTGAAAGCCGCACCGCTCCGCCAGCTTTGCCAGCAACTCCTGATAGATCTCGTCAACACTTCTCAAGCCCGTTCTCCTTTCATTGAATATCCAGCGTTACCGCCAGCGCCTGCCCCTCCCAGATGAGCCGGGCTGTCAGGGCCGTCCTGTTCCCCTGTTCCTCCAGCTCCACGGACTCCACCGTCAGGTTCTCCTCCGCCAGCGCCTCCGCCACGAACTGCTGGGCGGCCGCCTGCCGCTGCTGGCGGGGCAGGGTGCCCAGCCGCCACAGGCGACTCCCCAGGTCTTCCTGAAAGGGAAAACGTCCTCGGCGGGCCGTCAGCTTGAACAGCACCCGCTGCAAAAGCGCCTCCCGGCCCTCGGCTTTCTCCAGGCGGCCGCCGGCTTTCACATAGTCTCCGCCTTTTAATTTCAGCTCCGCCATGTCACTTGCTTTCCTCCTCTCCGCATTGGCAGGGGGTGTACGGCTGTCCGTTGACAGTCAGCGTCCCCTCTAGCCGCACATCGCCCCGCAGGCGGATGGTGCCGTCCCGCTTTAAAAAAATGCTTCCGCCGGGGCTTTGGATGCAGACCTCTCCCGGCTGCATCCCCTCCGGGGCCGCCTGCTGGCGGGTACCGGCCACGCACTGTTCCTCTCCGCCGGGGCCGCCCTTGATGACCAGCACCGCCCCGCCGCTTTCCGGCATCCAGATATAGCCGCCGGGACCGTAGACCGGCAGTGACCGAACCTCTCCCCGGGTCACCACGCCGGCGCTGCCGCCGGCGATGGTGGTGATGCCCAGGTCCGCGTCCGCCGTGGGCGGCACGGTCTTCATTTGTCTGGAGATCCACATCTCACACACGCTCCTCCAAAGTCAGTGTCACCGTGGCACCGCCGCTGCGGGAAAAGATATTTTCCGCCTCCGCCACCCGGAAAGTGCCCCGCAGTCCCATGCGCTCCATGTCCAGCTCCACAGTGTCTCCGGGAAAGGCCAGGAAGCTTCCAGGCAGCGTCACCTCCACGGTCCGCTCCCTCTTTTTCGACTGCTGAAGCTGGTACTCTCCCGTGTAGCGCATAGCCGCCCAGGTGCTCTGCCCCGGCGTATACACCACCCGGCGGCACTGGCCGCCCCGGTCCAGCATGTCCCGGTTCTGGACGCTGTACGCGGCGTTCCGGGTCTTGTCGATGACCAGCACCTCCGTCAAAACGCCGTAGTGGTCCTCCCGCAGCACGCAGGAGAGCACCGGGTCCTCTCCGCCGATCCGCAGCCGCCGTCCCTCCTGCTCCGGTGCCGCCAGCAGCCGTCCATCCCGGCCGAACCGGGGGGAGAAGCCGCCGTAGGCCCTGCAAAAGCCCTCCAGTACCTTCCACTGACTGCTGCCCGCCGCCACGGTGTAGACGGAGTTTGCCCGCACCGCCGCCGTCTCCGCAGCGGAGATGCCGTAGGGCGTCACGTGGTTGCGGATGATCTCCTGGAGGGTAGCCCCCTGGTAGGTCAGGGGCCTGGACTCATTGTCCAGCAGCCGGGCCGCGTAGCCCCGGCCGCTGACGGTGGCCGTCAGCCCCTCCGTTCCCATGGACACGGTGAATTCGTCCACAATGCCCCGCAGCACGACTGTTCCTCCCTCCATGGCCAGGAAGCCCGCCGCCAGATGCAGGGGCTCCGCCATGGATTTGTCATACAAAAACGTCGCCGTATAGCTGTCGCAGGGCACCGTGCCCGTGTGGACCACCTTCCATGCCAGCAGGACCGGCAGCTCCAGGGTCTCGTGGCGGCAGGTGATGATGGTTCCTTTCATGGGATGCGCACCCTGTCACCGGGATAGATCAGATTGGGATTTTTGATCTGGGGATTGACGGCGATCAGCGCCGTCAGTGTGACGCCGTACCGCTTTGCGATTCCCCACAGGGTATCTCCTTTCCTCACAGTGTAAACAGCGGATGTTGCCTCCGCCGTCTTGTCGGCGGGCACCGCCTGCTCTCCGCCGGAAGACAGGGCCGTCAACGCCGCCGCGTAGCTTCCCCGGTCCTCCCAAAAGGCAAAACGGTAGCGCACATAGTCCGGCAGGGGCTTTTCCGTCAGCTCCAGGGACACGAAATGGGCGTTGGCCGCCGGCCATACCGGGTGGACCAGCAGGCCGGGGCCCTCCTGCAAAAACACCTGCTCCAGTGCCTGGAATGTCTCATAGGCATTTCGTCCCGCGAAGGTCCCCTCTCCCTGCAAGACCCGGTAGGTACTTCCCAGGTCCTGCAGCACACAGCCGCCGAAGGGTACCTTGTGGACCGCCATTTCCCGGCGGCGTTCCACCTGGTAGACCTCCGGGTTATGGGGCCAGGTGAAGTCCTTGTATCGCATGGGTGTCAGCTTCATGGCCGCACCTCCTTTCAGTACAGGGAAAATCCGCCGTCATACCGGCGGGCGTCCCGCTGGACCATGCGGGACAGGGCTTTTTCATCGGAGCGTTCCCCAGTCTCCAACCGCAGCCAAAACGCCTGCCCTTTCCTTTCGCCGCCATTTGCATCCGAAAGCGGCCACCGCCGGACGGAAGCTGCGGCCCCTTCGATGGTCCGGCGCCCGGTTTTCTGCGCGGTAGGCTCCTCCCCAGCAGGCATACTGTCCGTCCCAAAAGCCGCTTTGCCGCCATTCTCCAGACTTGCGCTGAAACCCCCGCCGTCCGCCAGATCCTCCGCGAAAGCCGATCCGCCTCCGGACGCCCATGCCGCCTGGGACGTGCCGTACCGGGCGTTTTTCCATCCGCCGCTCTCCTCCAAGCGACCTGCGGGCATTTCAGCCGTACCGGCGGGTCTTCTCTGTTCCTCCCGCTCTTTGCCGCCGCCCAGCAGCAGGCGGGCCAGCGCCGCCCGCTGCCGCAGCAGCTCCTGATAAATGTAGTCCACGCTCACACCTCCCGCAGCGCCTGGAACCGTGCCGGGTCAAAGGCGGGATTCAGCTGCGCCGCCTCTCCTGTCCCGCCCAGCATCGCCAAAAGCGATTCCATCTCCCGGGCTGTCAGCTCCTCCAGCACAGTGCCGCTGTCCGGGAACGCCAGCTCCCCCTGGAACCAGCAGCACTCCGCCAGCACCCGAGCGTTGGAGAGCAGGCTCCGTTCCAGCGGGTCCTCCGCCGCCTGGGCGCTTTCACGCCAGATGGCCAGCAGTCTCCCCGCCGTCAGGGGCCGCAGCTCATCTACCTCCCTCATGCGCCGGTCTCGATTCGCTTGGAAGCCACCACAGTGACCTTCTCCGCCACCATGGCGTTCAGCTGCCCGTCCTCCTGAATGGCGCTCCACTCACAGCCGCTGTAAATGATCTTCCGGTCCGGCTTGCAGATGACCAGGGAGAAGTCCTTCAGCTCATAAAAGTTGATGCCGTCGGACACCGCGTCGTCGGTGGCATACAGCCGGGTCAGCTCCAGAGTGTATTTTTTCTGTCCCTCAATGGTGGCCACCGGCTCGCTCTCTCCGAAGGCCTCCACGCTCTGGGAAGACTTGACGGCCTTGGCGGTGTAGCTCTGTACCACCGCCACCTTCCGGCCGTCCAGCTCCAGATAGATATCAGAGCTCGTGGGAAATCCCTTCATGCTTTTTCACTCCTTCCCGCCGTCAAACGGTGATGTGCACCGTCAGGTAGATCTGGTTCAGACCGTGGGCCACGGCAAAGCCGAACTCCACCAGGCAAACCGAGGGATCATCGGGGTCGGCGACAGCCGTCACCTCGCCGTAGCTGTCGATGATCTCCGCGGCCACCTTCTTCTCCAGCTCCACAATGACCTGGGAGCGAATGGCCCCCCGGTTCCTGGCGGTATTTTTGGTGCGGGCAAATTTGCTGCGCAGGGCGCTGCGGACAGCGGGGATGATATCGTCCACAATGAGAATGGTGGTCAGTTCCCGCCAGGTGGCATCCGCTGCGCCGCCGGTGGTGGTGCGGGTGGTGATGCCACGTACCGGCGCGATGATGCCGCTCTCGCTCTCCAGGGGCGTCACACCGCCCCGCACCAGCAGGTCGATCTCGTTGTCGCTGTAAGATGCGGCCAGTCCCCCCAGGCCCCGCAGCTTCGCGCCGTTCAAGGGCACTGCCGGGTCTGTACCAGCTGCGATGACGCCGGCCACGGCCGCCGCCGCAAACACACCGGGCAGCGTTCCGCCATTGCTGTCCAGCGCGTCGGGACCCACCAGCACCATGCGCTCACTGTTCAGTTCCGCGGCGTGGCTCACCAGCTCTGCCGCTGTCTCGCCGCTGCCGCCCACCACGGCGATCCGCTCCCGGCGGACAGCGGAGTCGCTCTCCACGGCGGACCGGAGGGCCTGGTGCACGTTCACCTCACCGCTGTCGCAGACCACCACCTGCACATCCTGGCCGCTGAGAACGGCGAAGGCCGCTTCATAATCCGCCAGAGCACCTTCATCCGCCACGCGCACCGCCGTCACGCTGGACGCGCCGTTTTGGAACAGCAGCTTCAAAATGGTGCTCATGCCCGCCTGCGTGTCCTCTCCGAAGGCCCGCACACCAGCGGCATAGCCGGTCAGTGTCACGGCCGCACCCACGGTTCCGCCGGCGGCCTTTGCCGCCACCCCGATGTTCTTGGGCGCCGCGCCGGCGGATACCACCGCCGATGCGTCATAGGCCGAATACACACCCGGCCGCTCATGTCTCGTCTCACTCAAGTGGTCAAAACTCCCTTCAGTCGAAAGTCCAAAAATGTCTCATCGTCTTCGCCGGTCTCCGCCACGAACACTGCCCGGCACTGCAGGCGCCCCCGGCGCCGGAACATTCCGGCGGTTTTGTCCCAGCAAAGGCCCTCCCAGGCCAGCTCTCCGCAGCGAATGCCCTCCGCGAGCCCGTCCAGCAGCACATCCGCCGCCTGAGCGCAGGCCGCTTCGCAGTCCGCCGCCCGCTGTGCCCGGAGGTCCACCAGGATCTCCGTCTCCAGCTGTTTGCCGTACACCTCCCGCACCGTGCCAAGAGTCTGGTCATAAGTCTCGCCCAGGTAGTTGCAAAAGCCCACGGCCCCGCTTTCCGCGGTGCCTACGTCCACCGCCGCCACGGCGCCGCCGTAGTCCCGCATCCGCTCCGGAGGCCAGGCGGCAAAGGCGGTGAGCCCCGCCTCCCGCAGGGCCCGGACCACCTCGTCCCGCACCAACGCCAATTCTCTCACTCCGCCGCCTCCTTTGCCGCCTCCAACACCGCCCACCAGTGGTTCAGCCGCCTGCCCACATACCAGGGCCGTCCGCTCCGTACCCGGAAGCGCCTGCCGTTCCACGTGACGGTGTCTCCCGTGTCCGCCGCCGTATCGCCCAGATACAGCCACAGCCGCTCATCTGTCCAGCCGATGTTGGTCACGCACTCCGGCACAGCCTCGCTCCGCTCCGCCAGTGGCTGCAAAAAGGCCCTGGCCTCTGTGGTGCCACCCGCAGTCTCCACGGTGGCCTCCTGTCCCCACCGGTCCAGCAGGTCCCGCATCAGGTTTCGTCTCATCCCCGCACCTCCAGGAATGCGAAGTCCCCCGGCACGGTGTAGGGTGCCATCAGCTCCTCCGCCGCCTGACGGAGGGATACGGCCAGGGCGGCGGAATCCGCCGCCGTCCTGGCTTTCACTGACACCTGCCCCGCTGTAAAGGACGCGGCGCTGTCTCCGCCGCCGGAGAGCAGGTCCGCCGCGGCGGTAAAGGCCGCCGCGCAGTGGAAGGCCGTGCCGCAGTCCTCGGCCGTCAGTCCCTCCCGGAGCCGTCCCCGCCAGCGGCGGATGGCCGCGCCGCACAGGGCCTCCAGCAGGGCCGTCTCATCCTCTCCAGCGCCGCTCACCGTCTCTGCCAACTTTTGGATCGTCTGTTCCATGCGTCATGTCTCCCCGCCGGACGGCGCTCACACCTTCAGGACCTTGGAAGCGTCCGTGGACAGCTTGGCAAAGCCGGAGATGGAGGTAATGGCCGCCCGCTCCAGCTGGCGGTCGATGAGCTTGTCATATTCCACCAGGATATCGCTGCTGCTGATCTGCTCCAGGGCATAGCGCTTGTCCAGGCCGATGAGGGTGCCTGCGGGCACCACACTGCTGCGCAGCAGCTTGGCGCCCAGGGGTGTGGTCAGGGTGCCGGTGCCCTGGAAGTTCAGTCCGGTCAAGGGGTTCTGGAACTCCTGCATCTTCAGCATGGCCAGCATCATATCGCTGCCCACCAGCAGCGTATTCATGGTGTAGGGGTCAAACTGGCTCCAGAAGTCCACCATGGCCTCGTAGCTGAGGGTCCCGGCGGAGCCGGAAATGGGGTCGGTACCCACCTTGTACACCGCAGCGGCGTTACCGTTGCCGTCGCCGGCGGTGAGGACGCCCACGGCGTCCGCCAGGTGCATCCGGCCGATGTAGGCGCCGATCTGGCGCAGGGTCACGGAAAACAGGTCCAGCCGCTGGAAGCGGATGGCCTCATAGGACGCTACCAGCATACGGCCCCGCTTGTGCAGGCGCACCAGATTCTCCTGTGTGCGGATCACGGTCTCGGGGATGGCGGCACCTTCCTCCACCCGGCGGAGCTTCTTGTCCTCCTCCGTGGGCACGGAGGTAATGGAGCGGTAGTCCATGCCGTCAAAATGGGTCACGGTCGCCACCAGGTCCGGCAGGATGCTGCCCTCCTCCAGTCCTTGGCGCACCACGCGGGACACAAACTCCGGGAACAGCACGGAGGACTCGGTGGTGTGGAAAAATTTCTCCACCATGTCGCTGCCGGCGCCCTTTACCTTGATGCCGAAGCGTTTAAGCTGCCGTTGGAAAGCGTCCAGGCCCTCCAGGGGCGTGCCGCGGTAGTGCTCACTGGGGTCCAGTTCCTCCAGCGTCTTGGCAAAGCTCTGGCCGCTGCGGCCATACATGCCCTTCTCCAGATGGATATTCTCGTAATGATATGCCATATCTCGTTCCTCCTTACAGTACGAATGTCACGGTGCCGCCGGTGCTGTCCACATCCACCACCAGGTAGCTGTGGCCGGTGCTGTCCGCCTTGACGCCGCCGGCGCCGTTGGCGGAAAGGCCGCTCCAGCCCAGGGCGGGCGCCGTGCCGGTGTAGGCCGCCTGTACCATGCCGCCCAGGGCCACGGTGCAGGCCTCTCCATCCCGGCTGACGCTCTGCACCACGCCGCAGAAGCCGTCTCCGGCGGTGCAGGGGCCCACGGTCTTTCCGGCGGTGAGCTTGACCACCTGCCCCTCCTCCGCCTGGCTGCCCGCGAAGGTGGCACACCACTGTCCGATGCCCTCATAAGAATAATTCATGCCTGTTCTCCTTTCTTTTATCGTCCTCAGACGAGAAATACGGTCTCATCGCCCCGCTGCTCCGGTTCCCGGTCCCGCAGCTGGGGCATGGCAGGAAAGCGCCGGGCCGCCTGCTTTTCATAGGCCCGCTTCAGTTCCAGCAGCTCCGGCTCCTCCAGTCGGTCCGCCGCCGCGGCGAACACGCCGCCGTCCAATCCGTCGTCCGCCAGCATGGCAAGGCGCACCACCTCCCGGCGCAGCTCCTTCAGGTACTTCTGTCCCAGCGCCGCCTGCTTGCGCAGCAGGGCCGCCTGCCGGTCCTCCTGGCCATAGCGTTTCAAAACGCCGGCCCCCCGTTGGGCGGGCACTGCCACAAAGGACCACTCATAGGCGTCCAGGGGCTCCCGCAGCTCCGTGAAGCACAGCTTGCCGCCGTACTGCTGTCCCTTCACATGCTGGCAGCCGCCCTCGGCACCGCAGATGGAGCACACCTGCCGCGCCATGCTGCATCCCACACTGACCTCCTTTTTGATACCGCCCTCGATCTCCGCGATGAGGTCCGCGTTCTTTTCCGTCCGCAGCAGGTAGGCCCAGCCCTTCAGCCAGCGGTAGCGGTCTCCCGCCGCCGTGGTGACGGCGGGCTCCTCCACCACCTCGGTGCGGTAGATGCGGGCCGTCTGGCCCTGAGCGGACCACTGGTGGTCAAACACGCCGCTCTTGCCCACGAACAGCCTGCCCAGCTCCTCCAGGGCCTCTGGTGCGAACCGCTCCAGATCCCGGTCCACCTCGTTGTCACACAGCCGCAGCGTAAAGGTATACACCTGCTCTGCCGTCAGCGGTGTCTTGGCAAACTGGTTAATGCGCTCCAACTCCCTCTGCATTTCCTCCGTCGCCATGTTCTTTTACACGCCTCCCTCGTTTTCCTGTTCCATCCGGTCGTTTTCAATGCGCAGCCGCCTGGCCTGTTCCCGGTAAAGCTCCGCCCTGGACTCCTCTACCTCGTCCTGGAGGTTGATGTCATCCCATACCACTTCGCAGCCGCAGGAATACCCGTGCATCCGCAGCCACATGCGGCACACCCGCTCCACCACCGGTGTCAGCGTCCGGCGGATGGCGGTGATCTCCGTGGTCAGCAGGTCCGCCTGCTGGGCGCTCATCCGCTCCGTGGAGCTCCAGCTGAGGCCCAACATAAAGGGCGGGATACCGGTCTTGGCCACGATCTGCTCCAAAATCTGCCGCACTGGCACCTCGCTGTCCAGAATGGGCGCGTCTCCGCCGATGACGCGGATCTCCACGTCGCCCACCGCCACAAAGTCCCGGACGCTTCCGTTGCGGCTCTCCGCCATGGCCCGGGACCACTCCCCGGCCAGCTGGCGGCTCCGCTCCGCCGCCTGTCCCTCGCCGTCCCGGCAGGTGACGGCAAAGCGCACATTGCCGCACCGCTCCCAGTTGACGCCGATGGTGTGGTAGATCTTCATGAGGATGTCCGCCAGGAACGGCAGCGACCGCAGCAGCGACACGCCGTAGGGATTCTCCGCCTCCGGGTGGAAGGGAGTGAACAGCAGCAGCTGCTGGTAGGGCAGGGGCTGGATGTGCCCGTACTCATCCGGCCCGCAGAGCACAAAGTCCAGGGGGTGCTCCCCCTCCCGGATCTCCAACCGGTCCACCCGGCCGCACAGCAGCGCGGCGATGTCCCGGTTTCCGCCGGCAGGCACCATCTCTCCCACCGCTCTGCCGTAGGTCAGCAGAGAATCAAGGTAGCAGTCCAGAAAGGCGTTCATGCCGAACTGTCCCCGCCCCACGGGCACCGTCCGCAAGAACACCGCCAGCTCCCGTTCCGCCGCGGCGTCGCCGCAGTGGGCGGTCACGCCGCCGCACATCCGCACCAGCTTGTAAATGGCGGCGTCCACCAAAGGCACCGCCTCCCGCACCGCCCGGTACAGCCGGTCCTCCCCGCTGCGCAGAGGCACATAGTCCCCCAGCATCCCGAAGGGGTGCTGTTCACCGCTGCGCAGCTGTACCGGCGCCGCCGATACGCTCTCCCGCTTTTTAAACCATCTCACGTTTGATATCCGCCTCCGTCTCTCTGTCATATCCGCCGTTCCACATACGTCGCCGCGAAACCGCCGTGTTCCTCTCCCGCCAGGTCCATGGCAAAATACCGCAGGTCGTCCATGGCGTGGTCGTTCTCCTTCCGCGGGGCATCCCGGCCGCCCCGCTCATCCCAGCAGTACTGTTCCATCTCCCGCAGACAGTCGCCGCACTCCCGGCACAGGACGATTCGTCCGCTTTTCAGCAGATCCGCTGTTACCCGGATGCCGTCGGCCACATCGTTCACCGCCCGCGCCACGCAAAAGCCCTCCCGCCGCAGCGTCTCGATGAAGCTGGCCGCCGACGGGTCCACGATGACCCTCTGGACGTTCCGTCCCGCCGCCAGCTCTTTGAGGTCCGCGGCGTATTCCGCGTCCGTTTTCTGCCACCCCTCCTTCCGGGAATCGAAATACCGCTCCGCCACCCGGTACCAAACACCGTCCAGAAGCCCCCAAAGGCCGAAGGACGCCGGATTGGCCGTGCCGTAATCCACGGAGATGCGCCACTGGCGGAAAGGCCCTTCCGGCGCGGGCACCGCGTCCCGCTGCCGGTCGAAAAAGTCGTAGACCAGGCCCTGGGCCGCCGTCCACTCCCCCAGCACGAACCGCCGGTAGAACACACCCGAGTAGGCCCTGCGGTAGCGAGCCCGGATGCGGGGAGACAGGGCGGGGTTGTCCTCCATGGTAAAATGGAGATACAGCGCCCGCCGTTCCTCCGCCTTCAGGACCCACTCCCGGTAAAACCAGTGCTGGGGCCCCTCGGGGTTGCAGTTGAACCACAACCGGCTCCCCGTCACGGAGCATCGGGCGCAGGCCTGCTCCACGAAAGAGCGGGGCATCAGCGCCGCTTCGTCCAGCAGCACCCCCGCCAATGTGCTGCCCTGGATAAGGGCCGCGCTGGACTCGTCCCTGCCGCCAAAGAGCAGATATCGGTTCTCATGGCCGCCGTAGCGCACAATCAGCAGATTCTCCGACCGCTTCTCCCGGCAGGAAAAGCCCAGCCGCCCCAAAAACGGCAGCAGTTCCGTCAGAAGGTTCCGCCGCAGGGAGGTGATGGTTTTGCCGCACAGGCCCAGCTGCTGACCGTTGAAGCAGGTCTGCGCCCATAGGAAAAAGGACAGTCCCATGGAAAACGTCTTTCCGCTTCGGACGGCCCCATCGCAGATGATGGCCTCCCAGGGCTGCCCCGGACGGCACCACCAGGTCAAAACCTGCCGCTGCTTGGGGGAAAACCGCAACACCTCAGCCGTGTTCCCACGCTCCTTCCTCGTCGCCGGCAGCGCTCAGCGCATGGAGCAGTTCCTCCGCTCCCGTACCGGTGTCTCCGCCCAGCAGGCCGCACAAGGCCTCCAGCGCTCGCACCCGGTCCACGAATTTGACTTCCACGCCGCCCTTGTCCGTCACCCGGATCTCCGCCACTGCCGAGAGGTCCAGTTCCTCCGCCGAAGTCTCCCGGCCCCGCAGGGCCAGCTCCACGCCATCGTTGGCCTGTCCGAAGGCCAGTTGAGCCAGACGCCGCAGGACATCCTCCCGGCGCAGCTGGCCCACGGCCGCCTCCCGCATCTGCTCCAGCCGCTTCTGGGTGCGCTCCGCCTCCAGTTGGGCAAAGCCGTCCCGGCAGCCCGCCTCCCGGGCGGCCCGCTCCGGGTCCATGGTCCGCAGGTAGGCCCGGCAGAACCGCTCCAGCCGTCCGCTTTCGCTCTTAGCCATCTTTCCGCCTCCTTTTATCGATACCCATGGTCCCCCAGAGGGCATTTGTTGCACGCGAACGTGCAACAAATACAAAAAATTTTTTTATTTTTTCTGCGGGCTCCTCCCCACCCCGTTTTTTTAGCAAAAAATTAACAGAGAGTCTGCTATAATAAATGTGATATGTTATCATGAACGCATTCTCTGACGGAAAGGAGGTCTCCGCCTTGCGCCGCAAAGAACAACACACCTGGAAGCAGCTCTTTCCCTTTTCCTGGCGAGACTGCCTGCTCGCCTCGGTCATTTTTTTCTGTGCGGTGGTCTTCTGTGCCCTGCTCCACCTGTCCAACAGCGGTGACGGCTTCGCCTCTCCCATTTTTGTACTGGCGGTGCTGCTGATCTCCCGGCTGACCACCGGCTACTTATACGGTCTCGTTGCCGCTTTGCTGGGCGTTGTCTGCGTCAATTACGTGTTCACCTACCCTTATCTGGCCCTGAACTTTACCCTCTCCGGCTATCCTCTGAGCTTTCTGGCCTTTCTGGGCGTCTCCATCATCACCAGTACCCTGACCTCCCAGGCAAAGCAGCAGCAGGAGCTGCGGGTGGAAAATGAGAAGGAGAAAATGCGGGCCAACCTGCTGCGCTCCGTCTCCCACGATATCCGCACTCCCCTGACCTCCATCGTGGGCGCCACCTCCACCATTCTGGAAACGCCCACCCTCTCCCCGGCGGAGCAGCGGGACCTGCTGGAAGATGTCCGTGACGACGCCCAGTGGCTCATCCAGGTGGTGGAAAATCTGCTCTCCATCACCCGCATCGGCAGCGACTCCGCCTGCATCCGCAAAGAGCCGGAGCCCGCCGAGGAGATCCTGGGCGTGGCCGTGCAAAAATTCCGCAAGCGCTACCCCGCCGTCGCCGTGGAGGTCTGCGCTCCAGAAACACTGCTGTTCGTCCCCATGGACGCCATCCTCATCGGACAGGTCCTGTCCAATCTTCTGGAAAACGCCGTGCTCCACGGCAAAACCACCACAAAGATCAACCTCAGCGTCCAATGCGATGGCGGCGACGCGCTGTTTTCCGTGCGGGACAACGGCCAGGGCATCTCCCCCCACCTGCTGCCCACGCTTTTTGACGGCACACTGAAGCACGGCGAAGCCTCGTCCTGCGACGGAAAGCGCAACATGGGCCTGGGGCTTTCCGTGTGTCTGGCCATCGTCCGTGCCCACGGCGGCACCATGGAGGCTCAAAATCTGGCAGGCGGCGCGGAATTTACTTTCCGTCTACCCTTATCAACAGGAGGAGAAGCATGAATATTCGGGAAAAGATCCTGGTGGTAGAGGATGAAAAAAGCATCTCCCGCTTTATCTCCACCATATTAAACACCAACGGCTACGAGGCCATGCAGGCCCGCTCCGGCCAGGAGGCCCTGTCCATGATCACCTCCCACTGCCCGGACCTTATCATTCTGGACCTGGGCCTGCCGGACATGGACGGCATGGACATTCTCCGCCAGCTGCGCAGCTGGACCAGCCTGCCGGTGGTGGTGGTCTCCGCCCGCTCTCACGAGGGAGATAAGGTCAGCGCCCTGGACCTGGGTGCCGATGACTACCTTACCAAGCCCTTCGGGACCGACGAGCTGCTGGCCCGGGTCCGGACCGCCATCCGCCACACCCGCACCGTCTCCGGAAACGACGAGATCGCTCAAAAGGGGACCTACACGGTAGGCGACCTGGTTGTGGACTTCAACAAGCACCAGGCCCTGGTCCGGGGAAAAAATGTCCGTCTGACCCTCAGCGAGTTCCGCATCGTGGCCCTGCTTGCCAAATACGCCGGCAAGGTCCTCACCTATGACTTCATCATCAAGGAGCTCTGGGGCCCCCGTGCCGGGGGAGACAACCAGATCCTCCGGGTGAACATGGCCAATATCCGCCGGAAGATCGAGGAAAACCCCGCCGAGCCCCGCTACCTTTTCACAGAGATCGGCGTCGGCTACCGCATGGCCGAGGGGGAGTAAATACGGTAAGCGCCCATTCCGCCGCGTGCCCGCGGTGGGATGGGCGCTTGTCTGTTTTTCTCTTAGCGGCGTCTTTACAGGTCCCCTTCCTTTTCTCACGGCATGGAGACGCTCTCCTCCGCTCCTTAACGGCCATCTCCTTTGAAATCTGCTATGGTATTAACAGATACTGGCCCGGCTGGGGCCAAAAAGGAGTGTGTGTTTATGGCAACTTTTATCCTGGGTCTTGTGATTCTCTTTGTCGGAGCTGCCCTCTACGGCAGGTTTTGTGAAAGGGTCTTCGGCCCCGACGACCGGAAGACTCCCGCCTACACCAAGCAGGACGGCGTGGACTACGTTCCCATGAAGAGCTGGAAGAATATGCTTATCAACCTGCTGAACATTGCGGGTACGGGGCCCATCTTCGGGCCTATCCAGGGCATTCTCTTCGGGCCCATCGCATTCATCACCATCCCCATCGGCAACATCATCGGCGGCGCCATGCATGACTATTTCTCCGGCATGATCTGCCTGCGGGACGGCGGCACCCAGATGCCCGAAATGGTCCGCCGCTATTCCAACCAGACCATTTACCGGATCTACCAGGTGTTCGTCTGCGTCCTTCTGCTTCTGGTGGGCGCCGTGTTCATCTACACCCCCGGCGACATCGCCGCCACCGGCATCTTCGGCTTTGACGGCAAGGCCACCTCTGTTTCCACTTGGGTCATTTACGGTGTCATCTTCGCCTATTACCTGGTCGCCACCGTTTTCCCCATCGATGCCATCATCGGCAAGATCTATCCCGTTTTCGGCGGCATTCTGATGTTTTCCGCCGTGGGCGTATTCGTCGGTCTCTTTGCCAAGGGATATCCCCTGCTGAACCTGTGGGATGACTGGCAGGGCATTGCCTTCCAGGCGTTCCAGACCACCGCTGACGGCGGCACCGCCCCCTTCAGCTATGGGGAGTACTTCGCCAGCGGCCATTTCATCCCCGTGTTCTTCGTCACCGTGGCCTGCGGCATCCTCTCCGGCTTCCACTCCACCCAGACGGCCATCATTTCCCGCACCATGAAAAGTGAGCGGGAAGGCCGCAACACCTTCTACAACATGATGATCTTGGAAGGCTTTATCGCCATGGTCTGGGCCGGCGCCGCCATGGGCGTGTACAATCTGGGTATGCAGGCGGCCAATGCCGGCGCCACCGGCACCGTCATCGTGGTCTGCAAGGACATTCTGGGCAATGTGGGCGGCGTCATCGCCCTGCTTGGCATCGTGGTCCTGCCCATCACCTCCGGCGACACCGCCCTGCGGGGCCTGCGCCTGACCATCGCCGAGTCCTTCCATATCGACCAGAGCACCAACAGCAAGCGCCTGACCCTGTCCGCCATCATCTTCGCCCTGGTGGCCGCCATTTTGGTCTTCGCCAAATTCAACAGCAACGGCTTCAACATCCTGTGGCGCTATTTCGCCTGGTCCAACCAGACCTTGTCCCTGTTCGCCTTCCTGGCCATCTCCATCTGGATGTTTGAAAACGGCAAGCGCAAGTATGTCTGGATTCCCCTGCTCCCCGGCGCGTTCTACACCGTCATCACCGTTACGTATATCGCTAACGCCAAGATTGGCTTCAATCTCCCCTGGGGCGCCGCCTACGCCATCGGCATCGCCGCGGCCGCAGCTTATGTGGGTGCCATTTTGTGGTACGGCAAACAGCGTGCCGTTCGGCTCACCGCAAGGTAAACACCTTCAACCGCAAAAAGCACAAGGCGGGAAGCCCATGGGCTTCCCGCCTTGTATGTTTCCTTTATATTTGCTTCATCTTCTCCACATACGCCTGCACGTACCGCATGAAATTCCTCGTCATGGGAGAGGCCGTCTTCACCTGGGGCACGCCCATGCCCAGCATCCGGAACTGGGGCGGCTGGATGGGCAGCGCCACGGCGTCGTTGGGATAGTTCCGCAGCAGCAGGTCCGCCAGGATGGAAACGCCCAATCCCTTGGCCACCATGGAGATGATGGCGTAATCGCTGCACGCGGAAAACAGGATGTGGGGCTGCTGTGGGAGGTTGGAGAGGATATCGTGGACCTCGCCGTCATAGCCTTGCATGGGCATGATGAACGGCTCCGCCAAAAAGCTCTCCAGCGGCACGAAGGCCCCCTCTGCCAGGGGATGTCCCGGCGGCACCAGGGCCAGCATCTGGTCCTCGCACAAGGGCAGCCACTCAAAATTCTTCCCCTCGCCGCCGGCGTACAGGCACAGGTCCGCCTCCCGGCGCTCCATGGCTCCCTCGATGATGTCCGTGCCGCCCTCAATGATCTGGATCTCCACGTTGGGATAGTCCTTTTGAAAGCCGGCGATAATGGCGGGCAGCCAATAGGTGGCCACGCTGGGATAGGCGGCGATACGGATGCGTCCGATGTCAGCGCCCTTGATCTTGGCGATGTTCTGCTCCAGGGACTCGTTGGTCCGCAGCAGCTGGCGGATGATGGGCAGCAGCATCTCCCCCTCTGTGTTGGGCACAATGCCTGAGGAGGTCCGCACCATCAGGGGAAAACCCACCTCGTCCTCCAGGGACTGCATCATATGACTGATGCCGGACTGGGTGTACCCCAGCTCCTCCGCCGCCTTGGAAAGGCTGCCCAGCTCCACGGCCCGTACAAAGGCCTCGTATTTCCGAATGTTCACGCCGCCGTCCTCCCTTTGCCGCCCCGGCCTTCCATGAAATTCCCGCATGAAAGCTGCACAAGGCCGGAAATTTTTGAATATCTGTTGTTATGTTACAAGATTCCCGCCCAAAAGGCAAGCGTCTTTCGCCTTTCCAGCACGATTTACACGAAATTGCCCATTTGGGTGTTCTGTTTCCGCCCTTCGCCGCATATGCTTTTGCAGAGGTGATGGGGAAATGATCGTTCATGTAGTGCGTTCCGGCGAAACCGTAGAGCTCATCGCGGCATCCTATGGGGTGGACCCCGACCGTCTGGCGGCGGACAACGCCGTACCGGATACCGGTGCCCTGGCGGTGGGACAAACACTGGTGGTCCGTTTCCCCCGGCAGGTCCATGCCGTCCGCCCCGGGGAGACGCTGACCTCCATCGCGGACGCCTATGGCATCTCCCTGCGGCAGCTGTGGCGGAACAACTGGCCCCTGGGCGGCCAGTCCGGCATCTATCCGGGACAGGTGCTGGTCCTCTCCTATTTTGATGAAACGCTGGGCCCTGCCACCCTCAACGGCTACGCCTACCCCTTCATCAGCCAGGACCTGCTGGACGCCCAACTGCCCTATCTCACCACCCTGGCCCCCTTCACCTACGGCATCACCGCCGAAGGAGGCCTTCTGCCCTTGGAGGATGACCGGCTGCTGGCCGCCGCCCGGCAGCGGGGCACCCGCCCCGTCATGCACCTGTCCACCCTGACGGAATCCGGCCAGTTCGATACGGAACGGGGCGCCCTGGCCCTGACGGATGAGGCGGTCCAGTCCCGCCTGGTGTCAGAGATCTTGCAGACCGTCCGCTACCGGGGCTACGTGGGCGCGGACGTGGATTTTGAATATCTGCCCGGCCACCTGGCCGCGGCCTATGCCGCCTTTCTGGCCCGCCTGCGGCGGCTGCTGTCCGCCCAGGGCTTTTTCCTGTGGACGGCGCTGGCTCCCAAGACCTCCGCCGCCCAGCGAGGCCTTTTGTACGAGGGCCACGACTACGCCGCCGTGGGTGCCGCCTCCGACGGAGTGCTTCTCATGACCTACGAGTGGGGCTATACCGCCGGGCCGCCCATGGCGGTGGCACCGCTGCCCAACGTCCGGGCGGTACTGGATTACGCCGTCACGGAGATCCCCCCGGAAAAGATCATGCTGGGCGTGCCCAACTACGGCTATGACTGGCCCCTGCCCTTTGTTCAGGGCGTCACCCGGGCCCAGTCCATCTCCAACCAGCGGGCCATCCAGCTGGCCATTCAGTACGACATCGCCATCCAGTACGATGAAACCGCCCAGTCCCCTTTCTTCCACTACACCGATAACGCCGGCACCGTCCACGAGGTCTGGTTCGAAGACGCCCGGAGTCTCTCCGCCAAGCTGCGTCTTATCGCGGAGTACGGCTTCCTGGGGGCCGGCGTGTGGAATCTGATGCGCCCCTTCTCCCAGCTGTGGCTGGTGACGGACGCCCTGTACGACATCCGGTAAAAAAGTAGCCTGCCGTGGGGCAGGCTGCTTTTTTTACCTCGCTTCGCTCCGCAGCCGGCGGCACAGGGGAATGAGAACGCCGCCGCAGGCGTTGCCGGCGGTCATGACCAGCAGGTACCCCAGCGTCCGCAGGCTCCACGCATTGGCCGCGGAAAAGTAAAACATATTGGCCACGCAGTGCTCAAAGCCGCACAGAATGAACACAGTGACCCCCAGGAAAATGCCGATGTACTTGCCCGCCTGGTGGGGGTTGTTCTTGAACCCGTCCACGGCGATAAACATCAAAATATTGCACAGCACCGATAGGATAAAAATGGACCCCAGTCCATCCTCCAGCTTCGTCTGGCACAGGCTTTCCGCCTTCGGCACGATGGCCGCCGCGATGCGGGTGGCCCGGACGGCATAGCCCACCAGCCCCGTGCCCACCAGGTTCCCCAGCCACACGGACAGCACAAAGCCCGTATAGGACAGGGGCTGCTCAAACACATACCCCACCTTTCCGGTGAACAGGTTGAAGCCGAAGGTGCAGATGGCAAACAGGCCCAGGCAGAAGAACACCGCGCCCACCACCTTGTTTTCACAGGACAAAAACACCACGCCGCCGATGCCGATGCACACGCCGCCCAGCACGGAGTAAAGAAATGACGCCGCTTTCTCTCTCATAAAGAGAACCTCCCAAGTTGTAGTACCTTTTCATGATACCATCCCCCTTACCGCCCTGTAAATCTCCGTTCCGCCGATTTTCGTGGGTTTTTCCGGTGGCTGTTGTATGATATGATAGAAAGGAAGGGGGACTGCCGCGATGATTCGGAAATTTTACCGCGTTCTGGCCGTGGTGCTGGCGGCGCTAACGCTGCTGGGCGCGTGGCTATTATACAAAGGGGACTTCTGGTCCTTGGGGACGGAGGAACAAAAAGTCCGCGCCATTTTGGAATACGCCTCCGCCGCTCCGGAGGACACCCACTCCCTGCGGGCTGTGCTCCATCCCGTGGTCCTCCACGACGAGACCTTCGGCAGCCGCCGCATCCTCACCTTCACCGACAGCGAGATCTCCGGCCTTTTGGGCAATATCCAGCTCCACCGGGGCATTCTTGGGGGCTGGCAGCCGCTGAAAGCCTCCTACTGTGCCGGCCCGACCATTCAGTCCGCCCGTGTCCAGGACACCAACATCCGGGTGGTCTACGCTGCCCACTGTCCCCCGGAGATCGCCCACTACAAAGTCCAGGCCAACCTGGAAAACGACGCCACCCTCATGGCGGAGGGAGATGTGACCTCCCCCAATTTCTTCCATGTCCACGAAACGGACCGGGACTACTTCCCGGACATCCATCTCTACGGCAAGGACGGAAACGAGCTGCCCTGGCAGGACTACCTTGCCTGCGATGACTCCGTGCCCTCCCCCGGCATCGGCTCGGCGGAGACAGACCTGGTCTACTGGTTCTGCGGCATCCTCCTGCTGGTGGGCTGGGTCATCGTAAAATTTACCTGGGACGCCGGTGCCCCGGAACAGCCCAAAAAGAAGGAGACCGCCTGAGGCGGTCTCCTTCTTTTATTGTTTTCCCTAAAGATTACAGTCCGTTGACGATCCGTTCCGGCCGCTGGCCGTCCATGACGCGCTTCAGGTTCTCAAACAGCATCCGGTACACGTTCCGGTAGGCCGACTGGGCGATGCCGCCCTGGTGGGGGCACAGCACAATCCGGTCCGGAAATTCCCGAGCCAGGACCACCAGGGGGTGGTCCGCCTCCACCGGCTCCGGCTCATAGGCGTCCAGCGCCGCTCCGGCCAGTCGGCCGGAGCGGATGGCCGCCGCCAGGGCCTCATCGTCGATGACGGCGCCCCGGGCGGTGTTCACCAGATACGCCCCCGGCTTCACATGGTCAAAAAACGCCTGGTCCAACAGGTGATGACTCTCCACTGTGGCGGGCAGGTGAAGGCTAATGAAGTCACAGGTCTCCGCCAGCTCATGCAGGGGCAGATACTCCACGCCGTAGGCCCGCTCCGTCTCCGGGTCCCTCCGGTGGCGGGCGTAGTAATACACCCGGCTGCCATAGGGCCGCAGCCGCTCCGCCGTGGCCTGGGCAATGGCGCCGAAGCCCACGAGGCCCACCTTGGCCGACGCCAGGTCCAACGGCGCGTGGCAGTCCAGCTCCTGCTGGGCCTCCAGCTGGCGGCCGGAGAGCACCATGCGGTGGCCCCACAGCGTCCGGTGGAGCAGCATGCTCATCAGCGTGACAGACAGCTCCGCCACCGGCGCCGCGTTGCATCCGGCGTTGTTGCACACGTAGATGCCCCGCTTCCGGGCAGTCTCCAGGTCGATGCGGTCCACGCCCACGCCCTCGCAGTGGATCATTTTCAAATTGGGCATCCGGCTGATGAGGCTCTCCCGTACCCATGTCACCGGCGTGACGAACAGCACCTCCGCGTCGCCGGCGGCCGCCAGCCACTCCGCCTCCGTGCCGCCCCGGTCGCAGAACACCAGCTCCGCTGCCTTCCGCACCTCGTTGCCGGCGGCGAAGGTGTCATACCGCTCCTCCGGCGCCAATACCAATACTTTCATGTCTTATGCCTTCTTTTCCGTGTTTTTCGCATCTCCGTAGGGCGGAGGCACAGTCCCCTCCTCCATGCCTCTTGCCATCAGGACATCCTCCGCCGTGATCTCCATAAGCGTCTCCCGGTTCACCTGCTCCAGCCCCGCCAGGCGGTTGGCCTGGTGCACCAGGACCTGCTCGAAAATATTCCGCACCCCCCGGGCGTTGCCGAAGGTGATGCCGCCGGTGTTCTCCTCCCGGATAAAGTCCCGGACCATCTCCTCCGTCTGTCCCACCAGGGTGTAGCAGCCCTTTTTGCACTGCATCTTGAAGATGTCCATCATCTCGTCCACGGTGTAATCGTCAAAGTGCAAAAAGCGGTTGAACCGGGACTCCAGCCCCGGGTTGGAGTGGATGAAATCATCCATCAGCCCGTCATAGCCCGCCACGATGACCACCAGGTCGTCCCGGTGGTCCTCCATGGCTTTCAAAATGGTGTCGATTGCCTCCTGGCCGAAGTCGTTTTCCGCCTTGCCGTTAAGGGCATAGGCCTCGTCGATGAACAGCACACCCCCCAGGGCCTGTTCAATGACCTTGGCGGTCTTCAGGGCCGTCTGGCCCACATAGCCCGCCACCAGGCCGCTGCGGTCCACCTCCACCAGCTGCCCCTTGGACAGGATGCCCAAGGCGTGGTAAATGCGGGCCATGAGCCGGGCCACAGTGGTCTTGCCGGTGCCGGGATTGCCGGAAAACACCATGTGCAGGCTCAAATCCGTGGTGGGCAATCCGTTTTCCCGCCGCATCTGGTGCACCCGCACCATGTTGATGAGGTTCTTCACCTCTTTTTTCACGGCCTCCAGACCGATGTAGCCGTCCAGCTCCGCCTGCAGGTCCTCTATCTTCTCTGGCGGCGGTATCTCCGCCTCCGGGGGCTTGGTGCCGTCATTGCCGGTGGAGGCGGCGGTGTTGTTTTCCGCCGCTTTTTCCTCCGGCCGGTCCGTCCTCACCGGCGGCGTCCCCCAGAAATCCGTCCCCATGCGGCTGAGGTTGTGCTCCGTCATGGTGCGGATGACCTCCAGCTGCTGGAGGATGACCTGGTCTTTTTTGCTGATATTCTTCTGGTCCATCTCCTCACCCCTTCATCAGATCCGTGTGGGCCAGCGCCCGGAACAAGCAAGCCGCCATCAACCCCGTCAGCGCTCCGGTCAAAAGAGACACCCCCAGCAAAATGGGCAGGTAATAAAGCGGCGCCGTGTTCCCCAGGGACAGCACCGCCGCCGCGATCTGGCCGCAGTTATGGGCCGCCGCGCCGCCGATGGACACGCCGTAAACGGACAGTCCCCGCAGCCGCGACAGCAGGATCATCACCCCCATGGCGGCAAAGCCACCCATAAGGGAGAACAGCAGCGCGTTCATATTGCCGGCAAACACCGCCCCCAGCAGGCACCGGGCCAGCAGGATCAGCACCGCCTGGGCCGGGCCCAGGACGTACAGGGCAAACACCGTCACAATATTGGCAAGGCCCAGCTTGATGCCGGGGATGGGAATGGCCAGGGACAACGGGATCTGGTTCTCCGCCACCGACAGCGCCAGGGCCAGGGTGGTCAGAATACCGCACAGCGTCAGCTGCTTCGTGGTCAGTTTCACTGTCCCACCCCCCCTATCCGATGACGGCGTCCACGCCGGTGTCCACGCTCTCGCCGCCCTCCAGCTGGATGATGACCCGGGCCGGCAGGCACACGATGCTCTGTCCGCCCCGGGAGATGTGTCCCGTGTGGACGCAGTCCTGGGTGGGACAGTCGGCGGACTCCACCCACACCTCCGTCTCTGTCAGCCGCAGGCGCAGGGTATAGCCGCCGGCCTGGATGGTCCGCTCCGTGCCGGCCGCCTCCCTCAGCGGCAGCCGCTCCGTTTCCACGCCGTCCACGCTGACCACTGCCGTCAGCTCCGTTCCCCGGTCCTGTCCGCCCCAGACGGTCCAGGCACAGCCCACAGCCAGGGCCGCCACCACCAGGACCACCAGGGCGTCCCAGAGGCCAGGCCGCAGCTTAGGAGACGAATTCATAGGTGTACCCACTCTCCTCCATCTCCACAAAGCCGTCCTTCAACCCTTCCGTCACCACCACGCGGCCGTCCTCCGTCACCAGCACCAGCTGAAAGTCATAGACGCCGCTGCGCCAGAAGTCCAGGGCCTTGTCCTCGCCCATGACAAACAGGGCGGTGGACAGGGCATCGCACATGGTACCGTTGCCCTGGGCGCTGTCCGCCACCACGGTAACGGAGGTCAAGCCGCTGTCCGCCGGGTATCCGGTGGCGGGGTCGATGATGTGGTGATAACGTTTCCCATCCTGCTCAAAATACCGCTGGTAGCTGCCGGAGGTGACAGCAAAGGCGTCCGTCAGGTTCAGCACGCACACCAGGCCGTCGGCCTCGTCCGGACGCTTGGGGTCCTGTACGCCCACCCGCCAGGCGGTGCCGTCGGGCTTGTCGCCGATCACCAGGATGTTGCCGCCCAGCTCCACCTTGCCCCGGGGTACCTCATGCTGCTGAAATATCTCCGCCACCCGGTCGGCGGTATAGCCCTTGGCGATACCGCCCAGGTCGATCATCGTCCCCGGGTCCAGGCTGGCGTTGGCGCCGGACAGGTGCACATGCTCCATGCCCACATGCTCCAAAAGTGCCTGGAGTTCCTCCTGGTCAGGCACCTGATAGCTGTCGGTGGTGAAGCCCCAGGCGGACACCACCGGCGCGATGGTGATGTCAAAGGCGCCGCCGGTGGCCTCGGTAAAGTGTCCGGCCGTCTGGATAAGGGTGCAGATCTCCGCGCCCACCGGCACCATCTCGCCGCCGGCGTCGTTGAGCATACTGATCTCGCTGCTGCCGCTGGTGCGGGACAGCAGGGCGTCCAGCCGCCGTATCTCCTCCTCCGCGTCGTACACGGCCCTGGTGGACTCCTTGCCATAGGCGGTGAGCACCATGGCCGTGTCCATGGCGATGACCTGAATGCTCTCCTGGGCCTCGTTGGGGTCCCTCGTTCCGCCGCAGCCCGTCAGGCCGCACACCGCCAGCGCCGCCAGCAGCAGTGCCGTGATTCGTTTCGTTCCCATGTGATCCGCTCCCCCAGTGATGCTTTTTATAATACGCTTCAGTATAACACGGACGGCACCACTTCTCAACCAAAAATCCGCGGACAAGCCGGAAGTTTGTCCGGAATCTCCAGGTTTCCCTTGCAAACCGCCGGAAAGTCTGCTATACTATCAAAGTATGTCGGCAGCGGTTCTATTTTCCGCTGCATCAATTTTGAAAAAACCCCTGGAGGTTGTTATCATATGGCGAAGTATCCGAGCAAAAAGTCCAAGCCGGTCAAGCGGGAGGATCCCATGAACGGTGCCATGAAGTTTTTCCTGGCTGGTCTGGTGGCGGAGCTCTATCTTCTCATTATCCGCCGCTTTTATGTGAATGGCACTGCCGTGCAGATGATCGCCTGGTATGATTACCTGTTTTATTTCTCCATTGCGGGCCTTGTGATCCTGGTCGCCGGCGCCGTTTTGGGCGCGGTGTGGCGGAACGATCAAAAGAAGCGGCACATTGGCTGGTACATTGCCGGTGCCGGCGCGTTCCTGGCCCTGGCCTCCTTCCTCATCTGGAAGCTGAACACCCCCGCCCTGACCTTCCTCAGCGTCCTGGTCCCCGTGGTCATGCTGCTGGGCATCCTCTGGAATCTGTATGACCGGGAGTGCGCTTATGCTCTGACCATCCTGGGCATTTCCCTGGTGGCGCTGTGGGGCTGCCGTCAGGAGCTTTCCAACCTGTATATGAGCGCTTATGTAAAAGCCTTTGTGGTCGTGTATATCCTGCTGCTGGCGGTGGCCGCCGTTGCGGCCTGGAAGGCCGGCAAAGACGGCGGTAAGCTGGGCAAGTTCCGGCTTCTCCCCTCCGACGCCGACATTCTTCCCATTTACGTGGCCTGTGGCCTGTCCGCCGCGGCCATGGCCTCCGCTCTCGTCAGCATCACGGTGGCTTATTACGCCATGTGGATTCTGGCAATGGTGGTGTTCGCCCTGGCAGTATATTATACTGTCAAGCAGCTGTAATTCCTGAAACTGAAAAACCGGGGACCGTCATTGGACGGTCCCCGGTTTTTTATTTGTAGTATATGCCAAGCACGCTTTTATGGGGCTCTGTAAAATCTCCAATGTCCATATCCATTCCGATCTCAAAGGCCCGGTCCCAGGGGAAGCGGTAATTGGACAGCGTCACGCTGCCCCAGCCCCGCTCCTCATAGGGCTCCAGCGACGAGATGAAATTGCTGCGCTCCAGGTTTTTCACCACAGCCTCCGTGGCCTGCGCCATGCCGCTCTCCAGTCGGGCCTGGACGGTCTCCCGGTCGATCTCCGGCATCCAGAAGTTGTTGGGATCGCCGCCCAGTTCATTCCGGATGCAGGTCAGCAGATTCTCCCGCACCACGTGCTTATAGCAGAAATCCTTGATGACGCTGTCCGCCAGGGTCCGGGCGAAGGCCCGTTCCGTGGACTCTGTCTGCTTCCCGTTTTGCAGGAAGGCGTACCGGGCGATGCCGTGGCTCAAAGCCGTGCCGGTAACGATGGCCATGTCCAGAAAGCCCGCGTAGCTCAGCAAATACCCCAGCTCCGTCTCCTCCGTCAGCGCCTCCTGGAAGGCGTTCCCGTAAGCGCCGTTGCCGGCGTCGATGAGGATGACGGGGATCTGCCGGTTCCGGAATGTCCCCAGCCAGTCTATCAGATTGGTATATGCGTTTTTCTTCTGCCTGTCCTGCTCCGCCTGGGACATCCCCACCGCCTCATAGGCCTCCGTATCCGGCTGCGTCAGTACCAAAAGCTCGATATCCGCCGCGCCGCTCCCGCCGGAGAGCTGGGAGACGCCGAAAAACGCCAGATGCTCCTCCACGATCTCCCTCAGGGGCTTGTAGTCATAGTCGCAGGCGGGCTTGTCCTCCGTCCCGCCAAAGTAGGTGACGCCCACCTGCACCGTCCGGCCGTTCCAGCCGCTCTCCTCCAGATACAGCTTCGCCACCGCCTTGAAGGCCAGGTCGTCCACACCGGACAGCAGCGCATCCCCCTTCCGCAGGCGGCTGCGCAGGTAGGCGATCTCATTTTTCTGGATGCTGTCCTCCTCGGAGGAATCGTCGATGCCGATGAGCACCCGGAAGCTCCCGTACTCCCCACCACTGACCACTTCCATCATCCGGTCGGACAGTTCCAGCTTCCGCCGCCGGGCGGAGAGGTATTCATCCGCCTGGCTCTCCGTCAGGCCGAAGTCCGCCGCCTCCAGCACCGTCCCGTCGCTGCCCAGCCGGTAATCCGCTGTGACGGCCTCCGCCGTCAGCTCCGCGCCGGAAGCCTCTTTTCTGGGCGCCGCGCCATAGGAGCGCAGGGCGTTGTATTCCTCAATGCCGAAGCCCGCGTATCCCACGGTGGGTGCCAGCCGCATAACGCTGTCCAGCAGCCACACCCGGTTGTTTTCATCCTCCGCCAGGGCTGTCAGCAGTCCCTCCAGCAGCTCCCTATCTGTCATGACGGTTCCGTCAGACAGAGTAACGGTCAGCGTCTCCGCCGTGTGCCGGGAGTTCACCAGTCCCCCGGAGAGCATCTGGTCTATGGACAACATGTAGCGGTCACAGCCCGCTGCCTCCTGGGCCAGCACCCATTCGTACAGTGCCGCCAGATCCCCGTACTGGGTACTGTTTTCATTGGTGGGCTGTCCGTCCAGTCGAGTGCGGTACAGGTCCGCCTCCGGCATAGCCAGGGTGTAGCCCACGGACTCTGCCAGATACACCACCCGCTCCACATTGTCCGGCCGGTCATCCAGGGGCACGTAGGCGATGACCGGCCGCTCCTCCGGCGTTTTCTCCGCCGGCACGGCTGCCTGCTGTCCGCACCCCGCCAAAAGGGCACAGCCCAGCACCGCCGCCAAGATCCGCTTTTTCATGACACCTCCATTCCAAAAAGAGCGGAGCCGCCGCCCCGCTCTTTTCCGCGCTGTGACTGGTTCTTACAGGCCAAAGGCGCCCAGGTTCAATCCGCCGGTGACGCCGGACATGCCCTTCTCCATGGCCTCGTCCGCCTGGCGCAGGGCCTCATTGACTGCGGAGACCACCAGGTCCTGGAGCATCTCAACATCCTCCGGGTCCACGGCCTCAGGCTTGATAGTGATGGACTGGACTTCCTTCTTACCGCTGACCTTGGCCTCCACAACGCCGCCGCCCACACTGGCGGTGAAGATCTGAGCCTCCACGGCCTCCTGAGCGGCCGTCATCTGCTCCTGCATCTGCTGGATCTTCTGCTGCATCTCCGCCTGGCGCGCCGCGCCGGACACCTTGCCGTTGGTAAATCCACGGCGAGCACTGTATCCCATAGTTATGATTCTCCTTTACTTGATCTGGATGTTATCGAACTGACTGCCGAACTTCAGCAGGTTCTGCAAATTTTCCTGAGGCGTCGCCTTGGGCGGCTCTCCCACCTGGAAGGTAAGGCGCACCGGTATCCCGGCGGCCTTGGACGCCTCCTCCCCCAGAGCGGAGCGGACACGGTCGTTGTCCAGCCGGCCCAGGGTGATGTCATCGGGGGCATAAACCGTCACCGTGTCCCCCTCCAGGGAGCCGGTGCACATGTCCAAAAATGCCCGGTACATGGGCGGCAGGCGGCCCTTGCACCCCTCTGCCAGCGCCCGCCACCAGTTGCCACCGGCAGCGGCCGGAGCCGGCTGCTGCGCGGGAGCGGTGTGCGCCGCGGCACCGGCCGGCGCGGCAGGAACACTGTCCCGCCTTTTCGGCGCCGGCTCCGCCGGAATGTCGAACACCCGCTCTCCCGGTTCTTCCGTCAAGGGCAGCTCCTCCGGCAGGGGCGGTTCCTCCTCCCAGGGCGGCGTGTCCGCCGCCGGTGCCGGGGGCTTGGCAGCCTTCGGCGCGGGCCGGGGCGCCGCGCTCTGCTCCACGGCGGAGCGGATGACCGTGCCCCGGGCCTGGGCTTCCTCCAGCCGCTGGATGCGGGTCTCCAGAGCCGTCAGGTCTCCGGACAGGAACTCGTCACACAGCCGCAGCAGGCACAGCTCCGCGTCCGTCCGGCGGTTGGAGCTGTAATACAGGTCGGCGGTTGCTTTTTGCAAAGTGGTTGCCAGATAGATGAGGCGGCTGGCAGAGACATCCTTCCCCAGCCGGTCCAGCGTGGCGGAATCATATCCGCCGGACAGCAGCGCCGCCCCACCCTCGGGAGCGGTCCGACGCAGCAGCAGGTCCCGTGTCAAGGTAGACAGCTCACTTAGCACCGCGCCCACGTCCTTGCCGCCGGCGTACAGCTGGTTCAACAGCAGCAGCGCCGCCTTGGCGTCCCGCCGCAGCACGCACTCCATCAGCTGGGCGGTCTGCAAATTTCCCGCCAGGCCCAGCACCTCCAGCACGGCGGCGGCGTCGATGGTGCTGCCGGTGGCCGCGCACTGGTCCAGCAGGGAAAGGCCGTCCCGCAGGGCGCCGTCGGCCAGGCGGCTCAGCAGCTCCGCGCCGTCGGCAGTCAGGTCGATCCCCTCCTGTCCGGCCACATAGGTGAGGCGCTTCGCCACATCCTGGGGGGTAATGCGCTTGAAGGAAAACCGCTGGCACCGGGAGAGGATGGTGGCGGGCACCTTGTGCAGCTCCGTGGTGGCCAGGATAAACATCAGATGCTCCGGCGGCTCCTCCAGAATTTTCAGCAGGGCGTTGAAGGCGGCGGTGGACAGCATGTGGACCTCGTCCACGATGTACACCCGCTTTTTCACATTGGCCGGGGAGTAAATGGCTTCGTCCCGCAGGGCACGGACCTGGTCCACGCCGTTGTTGGAGGCGGCGTCCAGCTCCAGTACATCCAGAAAGCTGCCGTTTTCGATGCCCAGGCAGCTGGCACACTGGTTGCAGGGGTCGCCGTTCACCGGATGCTCGCAGTTGACGGCCTTAGCCAAGATCTTGGCGCAGGTGGTCTTGCCGGTACCCCGAGTGCCGGTAAAGAGGTAGGCGTGGGAGGTGCGGCCCTCGGCGACCTGTTTTTGCAGGGTCTCGGTGATATGGGACTGGCCAATGACGTCGGAAAACGTCTTGGGCCGCCATTTTCGGTACAGGGCCTGATACATAGGGACCTCCTTAAGATATGGGAAGTCCTCCGTATGCAGCTGCGGAACCGGCGCCCTCGCGTCACATGGAACATCCCGCTTAATGCTGCTCGGTTCCCCGCCTGACATGGTTCGCGGGGTTACATTGCGCGAGACCGGCTCCGCAGCTGCTTGCGGAGGACTTTCAATCAATAGCTTATTTATTTTACTATATCTCGATACAATTGGCAACCAAAAATTTTCGATTTCCAGAAAAAATCGCTCTTTACAATTCTAAAATTTCTGGTATAATATCATTTGCCGCTGAAATATTGGCGGCAAATGGGGGCGTAGCTCAGTCTGGGAGAGCGTACGGTTCGCATCCCTATGGTCGCACATCGACCTGTGAGTTTCAGCCCATAATTTCGGAGAGAATTTTCTCCGGAATCTTCTAAAATCGAAAAACTTGAAAATCTGCTTTTT
>Ga0129311_1000166_pt1 | contig 62439 bp, 59 predicted proteins | sample Go1ome_FD_94435 | JGI IMG/M metagenome (GOLD analysis project Ga0129311, IMG submission 94435) | Western lowland gorrila individual fecal microbial communities from Wisconsin, USA - Go1022B metagenome | ecosystem: Host-associated > Mammals > Digestive system > Large intestine > Fecal | place... | reverse complement strand
CGAAAATACTGGAAATATGAGAAAAATCAAGATTTTATTTATTTGCCACGGCAATATCTGCCGCAGCCCCATGGCCGAGAGCCTGATGACCCACCTGGTGCGCCAAAAAGGGCTGGAGGACCGCTTCCTCATCGCCTCGGCCGCCACCAGCCGGGAGGAGATCGGCAACTCCATCCACCCCGGCACCTTGGATAAGCTGCGCCGGGCAGGGGTGGAGCCGGTGCCCCACCGGGCGGTGCAGATGCGCCGGGAGGACTATGACCGCTACGATCTGTTGCTGGGAATGGACGGCTGGAATCTGCGGAACATGCTGGCCATCCTGGGCAGCGACCCCCAGAAAAAAGTGCGCCGCCTGCTGGATTTCACCTCCTCGCCCCGGGATATTGCCGACCCCTGGTATACCGGCGATTTTGAGGCCACCTACCAGGATATCCTGGAAGGCTGCACTGCCTTGCTGGAAGCCTGCCTGGCAGGCGAAATCTGACCCCCCTGCCCCTGACCAAACCCAAAAAGGCCCGCCCGGCATATCGCCGGGCGGGCCTTTTGTCTTTTCCTTTTATTCTTCCAGGATCCGCGCCTTCTGGGCCAGCTCGTTGGCCTCCGCGGCCATCTTGGCCCGCAGCCCCTCGCTGAAGAGAGGATATGGCCCCAGCTGCAGGGCGTTGTAATCGGCAGCCACATTGGCAAAGGCGGCAATGCGGGCCGGCTCAAAGCCTTCCGCCATGCCCACCATGGCCGCGGCCGTGCTGCAGTTGCCGCAGCCGGTGGGGTCTACCGTCCGCTCCAGGCCGATACTGGGCACAAACATGGCCGGCTGGCCGGGCAGGATGGCGCAGGAACCCTCCACCCCGAACCGCAGAAAACAGCTCTTGCCGGTGGAGCGGATGGCCCGCAGCACTTCCTTTTCCTCCTGGACGCCGAACAGTTCCCGGGCCTCCCGCAGGTTTACCGAGAAAAGATCCACCTGCTCGAGAGCCGGCCAGATCAGGGGCTTCTGCAGGGGGTCGAAGGTGTTGTAGTGGGGCACCTCCCACATGATCTTGGCCTGGGGGGCTGCCGCCCGCACCGCGGCCACCTCTTCCGGGTTCCAGAACAGCTCTTCCGAGCCGCTCTCGGTGTATACCGCCTTGGTGTGCTCCCCGCACATACGGGCCACCCAATCCCCAAGCACCATGGTGTTATAGGCGTTGTCCGTCTCATACTGGGCGCCGTAGACCGAAACCTCTTTCCAGCTTCCGTCCGGGAAATAGGTGACGGTGGTGTAATGGGTGTGGGGCAGGGTGCGGTGCACCCCCTCGGTGCCCAGGCCGTTGCGGCGGAAGAACTCCCCGTGGTATTCCTCAAAATCCGTACCGGCCGCCGTGACAAAGCCCACGTCGGCAGTATAGGACAAAACGCCCCCCAGCATGAACAGCCCGCCGCCGGTGACATTCTTCACCTGCCGGCCGTCTGCGTAGTGCAGGTCGTTGACGATGCTCATGGCCGAAACCACATATCTTTTTCCGTTCAAGCTCTTTTCCCTTCCGTATCAGTCCAGCGCGTTTACCAGCTCGTCGCCGTTCAGGATCCCCTGCAGCCCCAGGTCCAGCGCCAGCTGGGCCAGCTGAGGCCGGCGGATGCGGGCCTCGTTCACCACCTGGTCGTTGCCGAAGATCTCGGCGGCCGTGCCGTCTGCCAGGATATTCCGGTGGGCCATGGCCACCACCCGGTCAAAATTCCGGGCCACGAATTCCATATCATGGGTGATGGTGACCACTGCGATGCCCTCTTTCTGCAGCTCATCCATCATGGTCTCCAGGATCTGGGTGCCCCGCCGGTCCTGCCCGGCGGTGGGCTCGTCGAAGATCACATACTTGGGCTCGGTGGCCAGCACCGCCGCAATGGTCACGAACTTCCGGATGGGGTAGGGGATATCAAAGGGGTTCTTGCCCATATAGTCTTCCAGCCCGGCCAGGGTCACCGCCCGCTCTACCCGGCGGCGGGTCTCGGCGGCGGAAAGCTTGAAATACCGGGGCATATACTCGATCTCTGCCCGCACCGACTGGTTAAAGATCTGATCGTCCGGGTTCTGGAACACATATCCCACCGTGCGGGCGATCTGGGCGGTGGTGTACTCCTTGGTGTTCTTGCCGTCCACCAGCACATCCCCCGCCGTGGGCTTGTGCAGGCCGTTCATCATCTTCACGGCGGTGGTCTTGCCTGCGCCGTTCTGGCCCACAATGGCTACCCGCTCGCCGGGCTCGATCACCAGGTTCAGGTTCTCATTGGCCAAAAATCCGCCGGGATAGGAAAAACTTGCGTTGATCAGTTCGATGGACATGGCTCAAACCTCCCCTCTGCGGCGGCGCACCAGGCGCAGCGCCTGTTCCAGTGTGATTGGGATCTCTTCCAGGGGCTTGCCGGCGGCCGCCATGGCATGGCCGAACATGGCCACCTGGGGCTGCAGGGCTCCCAGTTCTGCCAGCTCCGGGTCGGCCAGCACCTGGGCGGTGGGCCCTTTACGCACGATCTGGCCGCCCTGCATCACCAGCACCTCATCGCAGTACTCGGCGATCAGGTCCACCTTGTGCTCCACCAGCAGGATGGTCTTGCCGGTGCCCCGCAGGGTATGGATGATCTCAAACACATCCTGGGTGCCCTGAGGGTCCAGCTGACTGGTGGGCTCGTCGATCACCAGGATATCCGCGTCCATGGCCAGGATGGAGGCAAAGGCCACCCGCTGGCGCTGGCCGCCGGAAAGGGCGTTGGGGCTCTTTTCCATCAGGTTTTCAATATCCAGCAGCTTGCAGACTCGCAGTACCTCGTCCACGATCTCCTTTTTGGGCCGGCCCAGATTTTCCAGGCCCATGGCCACCTCCTCAAAAACGGTGGACTTGATGCCGCTGATCTGGGTGAAGGGGTTCTGGAACACATACCCGATGCGGGCCGAGAGCCGGCCGGTGTTCCAATCCCGCACATCGGTGCCGTCAATGGTCACCCGGCCTTCCAGGGTGCCCCGGTAGAAATGGGGGATCAGCCCCCGCAGCAGATTGCACAGGCTGGTTTTGCCGCCGCCGTTCTCGCCGATGATGCCATAGAACTTGCCCTTTTCAAAGGTGCAGCTGATCTGCCGGAGCGCCGGCTCCTTGCAGAACGGATAGTGGTAGGTCACATTTTCCAGTTCGATCAAAGACATGGGCTTTTCCCTCCCTTACAGCACAAAGATGTTGAGCAGCCGCCAGACGCAGAAGGCCACAAAGGCCAGGTCCGCCGCCAGGTTCAGCGCCTTTTCCCAGCCGGGCACTACCCGCAGCTCCCGCAGGAAGGTGTGGGGGGTATCGATGGAAAAAGCCCGGGCGTCCATGGCAATGCTTTTTTCTTCCGCCGAGGCAATGGCCCCCAGCATGAGCGGGCTGATCACCGGGAAGAAGGCTTTGGCACGGGTGAGCAGGCTGCCCTCCACCTCGATGCCCCGGGCCTTCTGGCTCTCAAAGATGGTCTGCACGCTGGCCTTCAGGTCCACAATGGTCTGGAAGGAGGCCAGGATGATGTAGCTGGTGGTATGGGGCACGCCCTTCTGTTCCAGGGTGTACATCAGGTCCCGCATCTCGGTGGAGGCATAGAACAGGATGATGGCGCCCGAGAAGCCCAGGATGATGCCGCCCACCTTCAGGCCGTTCAAAAGCCCTTCCAGGGTCCAGTTCCAGCCGAACAGGTCAAAGAGCACCGTTTCTCCCTTCACGGTGAACTGGCGCAGGATCACCATAAAAAGCCCCACCGTGATCAGCAGCTTGGAAAAAATGCCGCTGAAATACTTGAATTCCCCGATGAGGATCGCCAGCAGGTAGTAAAACAGGCAGAGCCCCAGCGCGCAGGGGATGCTCTGGGCCACCAGAGTGGTAAAAGCCAGCACCAGCAGCAGGTTGAGCTTGGTGAGAGGGTTTAAATCCTTAAACCAGTTGCCGGCGGTTTGAGGGGAGAAAAATTTCTGTACAAATTCGCTGTACATCGTGCAAAATCCTCCTTGGAACGGGTGCACCCTCCTGCCAGAGGGCTCTGTGACAAAAAACAAAGCGAGAGCACACCCGAAAGGTGCGCTCTCGGCTCAGCGGCATCAGCCGCCAAAAGGGCTTTAGTATTCTTCCTTCACGTAGATCTCGCCCAGAGGGAGCTTGGCCAGGAACCGGGTGGGCATGGATTTCAGGATAAAGAAGACCAGCACCAGGGAAACCGACTTGTCCAGCAGGTCCATGGTGAACTCGGAAATGAACTGGGCCCAGAACTTGGGAATGCCGAACACCTCGTACAGAGGAATGGCGAACATGGAAGCGGTGATGGTGCCGAAGTCAAAGCTGAACAGCAGCCAGGTGATGCAGGCGCCCAGGCCGCCGCCCACAAAGGCGAACCAGATGGAAAACAGGATGGTCTTGGGCAGGCTCAGGAACACCTTGTGCTTGCTGCAGAAGGCAGCGGACAGAGCAAAGATGATGCTGAGGATGGCATAAAACAGGGTGACCGGGCTGGTGATGGAGTTCAGTACGTTGGAAATAACGCCCACGATCACGCCGGGGATGCCGCCGCAAAGAGCACCCACCACGATGGTACCGATGGAATCCAGGTACAGGGGCAGACGAAGCAGGATGGCGATCTGGCCGCCGATAAAGTTCACCGCAACGCCGATGGGGATAAGGAACAAGGTAAGTTTATCCATTCCTTTGCTGTTCATGATTCTCTGTTCAACCTCCGCACAGTACAAATTTCTCTTAAAAAATGTGTAAAATAAATGAATAGGCTATAAACGAAACTACCATAGGAAAGTGCGAAAGTCAACGGTGCGGCGGCCTCTTCCCGGCCTTTGGAGAAATTTTCGACATTTTTACTGTTTTTTCCTAAAAAAGCGCCCGGTTTTTTGCCCGAAATACAAATTTTTTACCCCCCGAAATATGGTATACTGGTAAGAAATATTACGATAAAAATACGAAGATAGGTGGAATAGTATGACTTTTCATTCCGTTCATGCCGCCCAGGACATCGCCCGCCTGGCTATGGAACGCACGGCCGCCCGCCTGCGGCCCGGCCTGAGCGAGGCGCAGATCGTCCAGATGGTTCTGGGGGAGATGGAGGCCCTGGGTTCCGAGGGCTGGTGGTACCACGGAGTGGGGGCCCTGGTCCTGGTGGGGCCGGGGCGCAGCCTGGCCTCGATCAGCGGGCGGGATTACCGCCCCCTGGCCGACGCGGTATTGGAGGAAAACGACCTGGTGACCCTGGATCTGGGCCCGATGCTGAATGGCGCCTGGGGCGATTATGCCCGCACCGTATTCCTGGAAGGGGGGCGCCCGGTGCTGGAACCCCAGGAGCCTTCCCTGCCCGCCTTCCGCCAGGGCTACCAGATGGAGCTGCGGCTGCACAAAGAGCTGATGGATTGGGCCCGGCCTCACCACACCTATGAGGAGGTTTGGCAGCACATGAACGGGCTGCTGGCCGCCGAGGGCTGGCAGAACCGGGATTTTCACGGCAATCTGGGCCATTCCATCGAAAAGCTGGCCGGTGAGCGGATCTACCTGGAAAATGGGAATGCCGCCACCCTGGGCGGGTACGGCAAGCCCTTCACCTTTGAGCCCCACATCTGCCTGCCCGGAGGGGAATGGGGCTTCAAGCGGGAGCAGATCTATGCTTTTGGCCCGGATGACCGGCTTTTTGCCCTGTGACCCTTGTTTTTATCCCATATTTTCAAAAGTAAAAAGGCGGCTTTCCCACCCAGGGGAAGCCGCCTTTTCTTGTCTTTTTGCGGGCAGGCGATTTCAGCGCCGCCGCCCCTGGGCCAGGATGACCAGCAGGATCAGCACCGCCAGCCCCAGCAGGCCCCCCGCCGCCCAGAGCAGGTATTCCGGGTGGGCCTGCAGCAGGCCGTCCAATCCCTCCTCCTGCCCGGTCTGGGCGCTGCCGGAATTGTCCGCCCCGGCCGGCTGGGATTCGGCGGGAGAGGACTCGGGGGTAGGCTCGGCAGGGGGAGCCACCGTCTGCCCATCCAGTTCCCGCCCCAGGTATTCCGCCAAAAGGGTACAAGTAGTTTCCAGGGGCGCGGCCATCTCCTGACTCAGCTGGGCATCCCCCTCGCCCCGGCTCATATCCCCTTCCAGGGTTAGCATCAGGCAGACGCCCTCATCCTGCCGGAAGGTATCCCACACCCGGGCGGCAAACTCGCTGCTACCGGTATCTCCCCCGCCAAACTGGAGGGCGGTAAACCGGCGGCACCGCTCCTGGCTGTCGATCTGCCCATAATAGCTTTCCAGGGCCTGGGCCAGATCCGCCTCGGGGGTCAGCTCCGCCCCCAGATTGGCCCCGTCCAGGTCGGCCAGCAGGTCGCTGAGGGGAAACAGGCTGCTCTGATCCGAAACGCCGAACAGGGGCTCCAGGGTCTGCCGGCTGGCTGCCGGGTCCATCCCCCGGGCCGCCTGGGCCAGCTGGATGCAGTCGCCGCCCCAGGTGCAGATCACCGGCATCCCCTGCCAGGCGCCCGCCGCGCCCGCCAACAGATGGATGAAATCCACCTGCTCCCCGCCGGGGGTGGTCATCAGGTCGATCTGCTGCAATTCCGCCAACTCAGGGGCCTGCTGCGCCACCAGGGCCTGAAAATCCTCATCCGCCGGGCCCAGGATCAGATCCCAGGAAAAATCCTCGTACCGCCGGGCCCGCAGGTAGTTCAGGGTCAGAAGCAGGCTGTCCGGCTCTTTCTCCTGGCCGGCCGCATACTCCCGGGCCAGCTGCTGCAGCCGGGAAATATCCGCCAGGGTATCCTCCCACTCTCCCTGTGCCCGGGCCGGCGGCGCGGCAATCCCCGCCAATACCAGTATCCCGGCCAGGCAGGCTCCCAGCCGCCGGGCCCAGTTGCTTATCTTTTTCATCCTTTCGCCCCCCTTTCGGCCCGAGTGTACCATGAAATCCCACCTGCCGCAAGCCCGGAAAATCCTTGACAATCCCCAAAAGCCCCTTATAATATGAGAGTAACTCTCAATTTGCGAGGTGGAACCATGGCGCATTACCAAACTGCACAGAAAAAACTCCTGTTGGATTTTTTGCGGGAACATTCCCGCCAGGCCTTTACCATAGAGGAACTGGCCGCCGCCCTGGAAGGCCGGGAGCATGCCCCCGGCAAGAGCACCCTGTACCGGCTGATGCCCCTGCTGGTGCAGGAGGGGCGGGTCAAGCGTTTTGTGCGGGGGACCAGCCGGCAGTTTCTTTACCAGATGATGGGGGAAAGCTGCCGCACCCACCTGCACCTGAAATGCTCGATCTGCGGGCAGATGGTGCATATGGGCCATGAGGAAAGCCTGGAGCTGGTGCGCATGATCGACAAAAAGTACCATTTTTCGGTGAGCGAAGGGGATACCGTCCTCTTCGGCCTGTGTGAAAACTGCCGCACCGCCCCCGCCTGAGAGGGTCCGGGCCGCACCGCGGCCGCTTCTGCCACTTAAATAAAAAGGAGTATATCATGAAAAGATCCTTCGCCCCGCTGGGCCGCGCCCTGTGCGCAACTCTCCCGGCGCTGGTGCTGGGGGCCTGCCTGGCCGGCTGTGCCTCCGCCCCCTCAGCCTCTTCTTCCGCCCCGGCCTCCGTGTCCAGTCAGGAAGATGAACCGCTGAAGATCGTATGCACCACCTTTCCCCTGTATGACTGGGCCCGTCAGCTCACCGAGGGTTCCGGCGCCCAGCTGGTGCTGCTGCAGCAGGGCGGCACCGACCTGCACAGCTACCAGCCCACCGCCCAGGATATCCTGACTATCACCCAGGCCGACCTGTTCTTCTATGTGGGGGGCGAATCGGACGCCTGGGTAGAGCAGGTGCTGGCCCAGGCCCCCAGCCAGGAAAGACAGGACCTTTCGGCCATGGAACTTCTGGCCGACCGGCTGCTGCCGGTGCCCCAGCTGGAAGGCATGAAAGAAGAGGACCACGACCATGACCATGAAGAGGAGGCCGACGAGCATGTCTGGCTCTCCCTGAAAAACGCCCGGGAGGCCTGTGCGGGGCTCAGCCAGGCCCTGATGGAAGCGGACGAGGCCAAGGCGGAACTTTACCAGGATAACAGCCAGCGCTACGACCAGGCCCTGAAGGAGCTGGACGACCGGTATACCGAAAGCCTGGCTCAGGCCCCTCGCCATACCCTGCTGGTGGGGGACCGTTTTCCCTTCTGCTACCTGGCCGCTGACTATGACCTGACCTGTTACGCGGCCTTTTCCGGCTGCAGCGCCGACAGCGAGGCCAGCTTTGAGACGGTGGCCTTCCTGGCCGACCGGCTGGAAAGCGAGGATCTGCCCGCCGTGCTGATTCTGGAAGGTTCCAGCGAAGATCTGGCTTCCACCATCATCCGGAATACCCAATCCCAGGATCAGGAGATCCTGGTGCTGGATTCCATGCAGGCAGTCTCCCCCCAGCAGGTGGAGGCCGGGGCCAGCTATCTGGGCCTGATGGAAGAAAATCTCACCGTGCTGCAGGCCGCCCTGGCCTGACGTTGAGGGAAAGGAAGTTCCATGACGCAACTGCTCTGTGAAGATCTTGTTTTGGGATATGAGGGCCAGGCCGTGGTGAACGGCCTGAGCTTTCAGGTGAACCAGGGGGATTACCTGTTCATTCTGGGGGAAAACGGCTCGGGCAAGAGCACCCTCATCAAAACTCTGCTGCGGCTGATCCCGCCCCTTTCGGGGAAGGTGGAGCTGGGCGGCGGGCTGCGGGCTGACCAGATCGGCTATCTGCCCCAGCAGACCCCCGCCCAGCGGGATTTCCCCGCCTCGGTGGAGGAGATCGTTCGCTCCGGCTGCCTGAATCGGATGGGCCGCCGCCCCTTTTACAGCCGGGCCGAAAAGGCCGAGGCCCAGGCCAACCTGGAACGGCTGGGCATTGCCGGGCTGGCCCGCCGCTGCTACCGGGAGCTTTCCGGCGGCCAGCAGCAGCGGGTCCTGTTGGCCCGGGCTCTCTGCGCTGCCCAGCGGGTGCTTTTGCTGGACGAGCCCACCTCCGGGCTGGACCCTTCCGCCGCCCGGGAAATGTACGAGCTGATCGCCCGCCTCAACCGGGAAGGGCTCACCGTCATCACGGTGAGCCACGACCTGCCCGCCGCCGCCCGGTACGCCAGCCATGTGCTGCACCTGGCCCACCGGCCCCTGTTCTTCGGCCCTCGGGAGGCCTATCTGCAAAGCGAGGTGGGCCGTGCCTGCCTGGCCGTGGCGAAAGGAGAAGAAGATGCTTGAGACCCTGGCGCTGTATTTCAGCTATCCCTTTGTCCGCTATGCCCTAGTCGTGGGGCTGCTCATCGCCCTTTCCTCCTCCCTGCTGGGGGTGAGCCTGGTGCTCAAGCGGTTTTCCTTTATCGGGGACGGCCTCTCCCATGTGGCTTTCGGGGCCCTGGCCGCCGCCACTGTGCTGGATCTGGCCAGCGATATGATCCTGGTGCTGCCGGTGACGGTGCTCACCGCCGTGCTGCTGCTGCGCTCGGGCCAGAACGCCCGGCTGAAGGGGGACGCCGCCATCGCCATGCTGTCGGTGGGTGCCCTGGCCGTGGGCTATCTGCTGCTCAACGTCTTTTCCAAATCCTCCAACCTGTCGGGGGATGTGTGCACCACCCTGTTCGGGGCCACCTCCATCCTCACCCTCACCCCCGCCGACGTGTGGGCCTGCCTGGGGCTCTCGGTGCTGGTCATCCTCTTTTTCCTTGTTTTCTACCATCGCATCTTTGCCGTGACCTTTGACGAGACCTTTGCCCGGGCTGCCGGGCTGGGGGCCGGGCGGCTGAACCTGCTCATTGCCTGCGTGGCCGTGGCGGTCATCGTGCTGGCCATGAACCTGGTGGGTTCCCTGCTGGTATCGGCCCTCATCGTCTTCCCCTCCCTCACCGCCATGCGGCTGTTCAAAAGCTTCGGCACGGTGACGGTGGCCGCCTGCCTGATCTCGGTGCTCTGCGCCGGGGCGGGGCTGATCTTCTCCATCCTGGCCTCCACCCCGGTGGGCGCTTCCATCGTCTGCGTCTATATTCTGGTGTTTCTGGCTGCCTGCGGGCTGGCCCGGCTGGGAGGGCGGACATGAAACAGCTTCTTCCCGGCCTTTTTCTGGCCGGGGCCCTGGCCCTGACCGGCTGCGGTTCTTCCCCGGCCCCCTCCTCCTCTCTCCCCCAGAGCGCCCCGGCAGCTTCTTCCCCGGCTTCCTCTGCCGCCCCGGAAAGCCAGGATGCCGAAAGCGCCGGCCAGGATGCCTCTTCCAACGCCCAGACCCCTCCAAAAGAAAACGAGCCGGATGTGGACCTGACCCAGATGGGGGCCAACATGGTCTATGCGGTGGTCTGCCAGATGACCCTGGACCCGGCCGCCTATGAGGGTCAGACCGTGAAGGTGGCCGGAGAATACTATTCGGCCCCCGGCCCCCAAAAGACCTATTACTTTTTGTATGTGAGCGATGCCGCCGCCTGCTGCAGCCAGGGGCTGGAGTTTGTGCTGGAAGGGGAGAGCGGCCCGGAAGATTACCCGGAAGAGGGCGCCCAGGCGGTACTGACCGGCACCTTTGAAACCTATACCGAGGAGGGAGACCCCACCCTCTATTTCCGGCTGCGGGTCAACCCGGAAGATCTTTCCCCTTCTTGAGCCTTTTTCCCTGCCCCGGCCCGCCGGCGGGAGGCCCGTGTTAAGAAAAATTTACAAACCGGCCAAGAACCCGGCCCCCGAATGTGGTATACTGTTATGTAACCGAAACTTTCCGGCCTTTGGGCCGTCAGTATCTCTGCAAGGAAAAGGACAAGACCCATGGAAGAACAAAACGGGCAGCTCATGGCGCTGCTGAAGGAAGTATATGACGATTGGTGCGCCCGGACCGGCAACCCGGGCGGGGTGCGCCTGGCCGAGTTGGAAAGCGCCGCCGCCATGATGGGCGACCTGCACCAGGGCGGCCGGTTGCTGCTGCCGCCCCGGGAAAGCCGGCGGGTGGTGCTTCAGCTGCTGGAGGACCTGAACGAAAAATCCCTGTATGTGCAGAGCCGCTCCTTCCTGCCCAGCGCCACCAAGGGGATGCCCGGCTGGGTCAAGTGGCTGGTATTGGCCCTGGGCGTGATTGCCCTGGCGCTGGTGCTCTATTTTGCCGAGGGGATCACCGCCCGTACCCAGGCCCAGGAAGGGGTCACCAGCGCCGCCGTTTACTCCATCGCCTGAGGACAGAAAGAGGGGGACCGCCCAATGGCCAGAAAACGAACCCGCAACACCCGGGGCCGGATCATCGCCGCCGCCTGGAAACTGTTTTACGAGCAGGGCTACGAAAACACCACGGTGGAGGAGATCATCGAGGCCAGCTCCACCAGCAAGGGCAGCTTTTACCACTATTTTGAGGGGAAAGACACCCTGCTTTCCAGCCTCTCCTATCTGTTCGACGAAAAGTATCAGGAACTGGAAGCCCAGCTGGACCCGGACGGGAACCGGTTTGAGAGCCTGTTGTTCCTGAACCGGCAGCTGTTCGGCTACATTGAAAATTCGGTGAGCCTGGAACTGCTGGGCCGGCTGCTTTCCAGCCAGCTGATCACCCGGGGGGACAAGCACCTGCTGGACCACAACCGGGTCTATTACCGGCTACTGCGCCGGCTTTGCCTGGAAGGGCAGCAGCGAGGGGAGATCCGGGAGGATATCACCGCCAACGAGTTTGTGAAGGCCTATGCCCTGGCCGAGCGGGCCCTGATGTACGACTGGTGCCTGTGCAGCGGCGAATATTCCCTGGCCGATTACGGCTCGGGCATGATGCGCCGCTTCCTCAACGACTACCAGCTGGGCCCCAAACGGCTGGCGCCCCCGGCGGGAAATATTTTGTTCCCGTGATTTTCTTGATAAAGTACAGTTTTTGCCCATATAAAAAGCATCGTTTTAAAGTTTAAAACGATGCTTTTTTCTTTTTATATTCCCGGTTATTGCCATTTTTCGTCTAAACTTTGTTCTGTATTTTAGTCTGTTTTTTCTTGTGCTATAATGACTGGCGTCCCGCATGCCGGGCCAAATTTGCGGGCCGCTCCCTTTTCGCAAGGGTCGGCTATTTAGGAGGATTCTTTTACAGCATGGATGCCAACGCATTGTATATGATCGCCACCATTGCGGTCTACCTAGTGGGGATGATCCTGGTGGGGGTTTTTCTTTCCAAGAAAAATGAGACCACCGCCGACTTTTACCTGGGGGGCCGCAAGATGGGCCCCTTCGTCACCGCCATGAGCGCCGAAGCCTCGGATATGTCCAGCTACCTGCTCATGGGCCTGCCCGGGCTGGCCTACCTTTCCGGCTGCTGCGAGGTGGGCTGGACAGCCATCGGCCTGGCCGTGGGCACCTACCTGAACTGGCTGATCGTGGCCCGTCGGCTGCGCCGGTATTCCAGCAATCTGGGGGCCATTACCCTGCCGGATTTCTTTTCCCGCCGGTTCCATGACCGCTCCAACCTGCTGAGCGCCATCTCGGCCCTCATCATCCTGATCTTCTTTGTGCCCTACACCGCCTCGGGCTTTGCCGCCTGCGGCAAACTGTTCCACAGCCTGTTCGGGGCCGATTATATGACTGCCATGATCCTGAGCGCCCTGGTGATCGTGGGCTACACCATCACCGGCGGTTTCTTTGCCGTTTCCACCACCGACCTGATCCAGTCCATCGTCATGACCGTGGCCCTTATCAGCGTGCTGGGCTATGGGGCGATCTCGGCCGGCGGCTGGAACGCCGTCATGGAAAACGCGGCCTCCCTGCCCGGGTATCTTTCCCTCTCCGCCTCCCATGACCCGGTTTCCGGCACGGCCCAGCCCTACAGCTTGATCTCCATCCTTTCCACCCTGGCCTGGGGCCTTGGCTATTTCGGCATGCCCCACATCCTGCTGCGTTTTATGGCCATCCGGGATGAAAAGGAACTGGTTCTCAGCCGCCGCATTGCCACCTTCTGGGTGGTCATCGCCATGGGCGTGGCGGTGCTGATCGGCATCGTGGGCCTGGGCATGACCGCCGCCGGCCGGGTGGAGTTCCTGGCCAGCGCAGACAGTGAGACCATCATTGTGCGGATCGCCGAGCTCATCAGCCGCCATGGGGTGGCCGCCGCTCTGCTGGCTGGCCTGGTGCTGGCGGGCATCCTGGCCGCCACCATGTCCACCGCGGACAGCCAGATGTTGGCTGCCGCCTCCAGCGTTTCCCAGAACATCCTGCAGGATTTCGGCGGTCTCAAGCTTTCCGCCGCCCAGAGCCTGCGGGTAGCCCGGCTCACCATTGTGGGCATCGCCGCCATCGGTATTCTGCTGGCCCGGGACCCGGATTCCAGCGTCTTTGGCATCGTGAGCTTTGCCTGGGCCGGCTTTGGCGGCACCTTCGGCGCGGTCATGCTCTGCGCCCTGTTCTGGAAACGGGCCACCAGCCAGGGCGCCCTGGCCGGTATGGTGGTGGGCGGCGTGATGATCTTCGTCTGGAAGTACGCCGTGCGCCCTCTGGGCGGCATCTGGGATATTTACGAGCTGCTGCCCGCCTTCCTGCTCAGCCTGCTGACGGTGGTGGTGGTGAGCCTTCTGAGCCCCGCCCCCGACAAGGCCATGGCCGACGAATTTGAGGCGGCCGCCAAATCTTGAGTTTCCGTATTCTCTTTTCCATAGGGGAGCGCCCCGGCCGGAAATTTCCGGACGGGGCGCTTTCTGTCTTTCTATTCTTTTTCAGGGGCTTTCGGCGGGGGTCATATGCCCCGCCGTGAGCTTGATGAACTTCTGCATAGCCAGGCTCACATACCGGTTTTTCCGGTGGGAGATGTACACCTTTCGCTTGGTCATCTCCCCGGCCAGCTTATAAAACACCAGCCCCTCCCCGCTGGAAAGGGTCTTGACGCTGGTATCCGACACAAAGGTAAGCCCCCGGTTCTGGCGGGTCAGGTCCAGCGCCGTAACCAGCTGGTTCAGATGCAGGTAGCTTTTTGGCTCAAAGCCGCAGGCCCGGCAGAGAGCCAGGGAGCGGGAGTGCATATCCTGCCCTTTTCGCTGCATGAGAAAGCGCTCTTCCCGGAAACTTTCCAGGGGCACGGGGGCAAAGCGGTCCTCCAGAAAGCGGCCGGTCTGCACATCTTCCAGTGCCAGGGCGTACCGGGCCAGTTTCCGGTTCAGTTTGTTGGCCGCCGGCACCGCCAGCAGAATGGTCTCGTCCAGCACCTTATACTGCACCATCAGCTCCGGCTCATACTCGGTGGTATCCAGGATCAGGTCGATCTCATCCTTCAGCAGCATCTCCCGCAGCTGCACCGTATCGCCCTCCAACAGGGAAAAATCCACCTGGCTGTAATTTTCGGTGAACTGACCGATGATGCCCGGCAGCAGGTGTACAATGAACAGATGGGGTGCCCCCACCGTGATCCGGCCGGTGTGCAGCCGGCGCCGGTCATCCATATAGCTTTCCAGCTGCTCGCTCAGCCGCAGGATGCGCTGGGCCGTATCGATATACACCTGCCCCTCGGCCGTAAGGGAGATGGGCGTAGTGCTGCGGTCGAAGATCTGCAGGCCCAACCGGTCCTCCAGCTTGCGGATGGCAAGGCTCAGGGCCGGCTGGGACACATACAGGTTTTTCGCGGCCTGAGAAAAGCTCTTTTCTTTATACACCTCATAGGCGTAGCGCATGGCTTTGTCCACCATGGTTTCTCCCTCCCCACCGGTTCAAACCCAAAGCAAAGCAGCAAAACCACCCCGCTTTTTCTGCCGGATTTACTTTTTATTATACTATAAACCCCTGCTTATACAAAAACCTTTTTCATTTATATTCTGTATTTGCCCGCCGGCGTAAAGCGTGTTAAGATAAAAGCGAACTAAGGCAAAGGCGCCGATACCCCTTTTCGTATCGGCGCCCTTTTTCTAAAAATTCGTCCGAAAAGGAGGCATTTTTCCATGTCCACGGATCTGAGCGGCAAATCTCCCGCAGAACTTCGGGCCCTGTTCCGAAGCGGGGAGCTCTCCATCCCCACCGCCGGGCTCTGCCCCGGCCACCTGCAGGGCAACCTGGTGATTCTGCCCCGGCGCTACGCCGATGATTTTCTCACCTTTATGAAGCAGAACCCCAAGCCCTGCCCCATCCTGGAGGTATTCGACCGGGGCAGCCCGGTAAGCGTGAAGATGGCCCCCGGGGCCGACATCACCACCGACATCCCCCTGTACCGAATTTACCGAAAAGGGGAACTGGTGGAAGAGGTCAAGGATGTGAGCCACATGTGGAACCCGGATATGGTTGGCTTTCTGATCGGCTGCAGCCTTACTTTTGAGGATAAACTGGTAGCTGCCGGCATACGATTGAAACACTACGAACTGCAGACCCGGGTGCCCATGTTCGACACCAACATTGCCTGCAAGCCAGCAGGCATCTTCCACGGCAACTATGTGGTGAGCATGCGGCCGGTGAAAAAAGACAAGGTGGATCTGGCGGTATCCATCACCGGGGCCATGGAATATGCCCACGGCGCGCCGGTACAGATCGGCGACCCCGCCGCCATCGGCATCAAAGACGTGATGCACCCCGATTACGGCGACCCGCTGGAGATCGCGCCGGACGAAGTACCGGTGTTCTGGGCCTGCGGCGTGACCCCCCAGGCGGTGGCCATGCAGGCAAAGCCTGATTTGATGATCTCCCATTCTCCCGGCTACATGCTCATCTGCGATGTGAAGTCCAGCGAGCTGTAAGGGCCCAGCCCATAACCCTCAAAGAAAGGAAAGATTTGTATGAACGAAGAGAAGAACCTGACGAAGCCCTCGTTTGGTCAGTACTTAAAGGCCATCGGCCCGGCCATCGTGATTTCCGCCGTGGTGGTGGGCCCCGGCAGCGTTACCACCGCCTCCCAGATGGGTGCCAACTATGGCTACCAGCTGCTGTGGGTGGTTGTGCTGGCCGCCCTGGCCGCCTTTTTCTACCAGCTGCCCGCCCTGCGGATGGCCATCTCCAAGGAATGCACCATTCTGGAAGCCGTCCGCCTGCGTTTCGGCAAGGTCTGGTCCCTGATCCTGTATTTCTGCATCATGTTCGGCGCCCTGATCTTCCAGGCCGGCAACTTCACCGGCGCGGCCATGGCCATGAACTACTTTGTGCCCCAGATCTCCCTGGTAGCCTGGTGCGCCATCATGATCCTCATCGCCTTTGCCCTGGTCTGGATCGGCCGGTACAACATCCTGGAAGATTTCACCAAGGTGCTGGTCATCCTGATGGTGGTGGCCTTTGTGATCACCGCCTTCGGCTCCGGCCCCGACCCCGCCGCCATTGCCAGCGAGGGCTTCTCCTTCAAGATCCCCAACGGCGACTACTTCCTGGTACTGGCCATGCTGGCCACCACCATGGTGCCGGATATCCCGGTATCCCTGTCCGCCCTGCACAAACAGCGCTATTTCAAGAAGGGCTCCTTTGAGGCCAGCCTGCCCAAGGAAAACAAGCTCAAGCTGGCCCGCTTTGACCTGGTGTTCGGCAGCATCGTCACCGCCCTCATCACCAGCTCCATCGTTATCTGCTCCGCCACCAACCTGAACCCCCTGGGCATCACCGTGAACAACGCCTCCGACATGGCCCAGCAGCTCACCCCCATCCTGGGCCGGTACGCCGGCATCCTCTTCAGCCTGGGCCTGTGGGCCGCTGCTTTCTCCTCCGGCCTGTTCCGCATTGAGCTGCTGCCCATGCTCTACAACCAGGCTACCGGCCAGGAAGAGGACATGAAGGCTCCCCGCAGCCGCCTGTTCATGATCCTGGGCGCCGGCGTTCCCCTGGTCTTCGTGCTCCTGTTCGGTTCCTCCCCCGCTGAGCTGGTGGTCATGGCCCAGGCCCTCAACGGTCTGCTGCTGCCCATCATCTGCGCCATCATCTGGCGAATCACCGCAGACAAAAAATTCATGGGCGAGGATGCCAACAAGATGTGGCTGAACGCGATCTTCGCCGTGGTCCAGGTGGTCACCATCCTGCTGGCCGTGCGGGTGTTCATCAATCTGATCGGTTAACCCCTTTTATGCAAGCACCGGCCCGGCAGCGTCCTTCGGCGCTGCCGGACTGTTTTGCCCCCTTTACAGTCTGCCCGATCGGATGTATCGTAAATACAGGAGGATACCATGCCCAAGATCAAGCCGGTGGGGGACTGCGCCCTCACGGTGGAATTTGAAAACGAGATCAGCATCCCGGTGAACCAGAAGGTACACGCCCTGGATGCCCGTCTCCAGGCCTTGAGCCTGCCCGGGGTGGTGGAGACCGTGCCCACCTACCGCACCCTGCTGATTTATTACCGCCCGGAGCTGCTAAGCTATGCCGCCCTGGCCGCCCGGATGGAAGAGCTCTGCCGCACCCCCTTTGAGTGCCGGGATGATGCCGCCACCGTGGTGGAACTGCCGGTTCTGTACGGCGGGATTGCCGAGCCGGATGACTCCCGGACCCACTATGACGGCTGGGATGGCCGGGAAACCGCCCCCGACATGGGGGACGTGACTGCCTTTGAGGGGATCAGTCCCGAGGAAGTGGTGCGGCGGCATACCTCTCACCTGAGCTATGTGTATTTCCAGACCTTTGCCCTGGGCCATTCCCAGCTGGGCTGCCCGGAAAAGACCTTTTCCATCTCCCGCCGGGCCACTCCCCGCACCCTGGTGCCTCAGGGTTCCATCGCCATCTGGGCCAATCAGACCGTGCTGAACGGCTTTGACCTGCCCTGCGGCTGGCATGTGATCGGCCGCACCCCGGTGATCCTGTATGATCGCCGTCTGCCCGAGCCCGCCTACTGCCACCCCGGCCAATGGATCCGCTTTGTATCCATCACGCCGGAAGAATACCGGCAGATCCACCGGCAGGCCCTGGAGGGCAGCTACCGTCCGGTAAGCTACCCCAAAGGGCAGAAAGGAGGCGCCCGATGACCGGATTCGAGGTTCTTGCCCCCGGCCTGCTCACCAGCGTGCAGGATCAGGGCCGTTACGGCCGTCAGCGGGTGGGTATGTCCCCTGCCGGCGCCATGGACAGCCATTCCCTGGCCCTGGCCAATCTTCTGGTGGGCAATCCCACCGGGGCCGGCGGGCTGGAATGTACTTTTCTGGGCCCCACCCTTCGCTTTGAGGCCGCCAACACCATTGCCCTGACCGGGGCGGACATGTCCCCCACCCTGGACGGCGTCCCCTTGCCCATGGGGCAGGCGGTACCGGTGGCGGCAGGCAGTGTTTTGAAACTGAACGGGGCAAAAAATGGCTGCCGCTGCTATATCGCCTTCCACGGCGGGCTGGATCTGCCCCTGGTGGACGGCAGCCAGGCCACCCTGCTGCGCAGCGGCATTGGAGGGCTGGAAGGCCGCAAGCTGGCGGCCGGGGACAGGATCGGTTTTTCCGCCCCCGACCCGGCCCTGCCCAATCTGCCCCTGCGCCGGCTGGCACGGCCCCAGCATTTTGAAAAGGAAATCACTGTGCGGGTGGTGCCCGGCCCCCAGGACGATCGGTTTACCCAGGCCGGGCTGAATACCTTCTTTGGCTGCCCCTTCAAGGTGAGCAGCCGGTGCGACCGGATGGCCTCCCGCCTGGAAGGGCCGGCGGTGGAGCACCTCACCGACGCCAATATCCCTTCCGACGGCATCCCCCTGGGGGCGGTGCAGATCCCCGGCGACGGCCAGCCCATCATCATGATGAGCGAGCACCAGGGTTCAGGGGGCTATACCAAGATCGCCACCCTGGCCAGCGTGGACATCCCCCTGGTGGCCCAGTGCCCGCCGGGCGGCACCATCCGCTTTGCGGCGGTGGGGGTGGAACAGGCCCAGGCCCTCTACCTGGCTCGGCAGGAGGAATACCGGCGGATGCAGACCGCCTTTGAGCTGGAATATCAGAAGATCTACCGGATCACGGTAAACGGCCAGACCATGTCGGTAGGCGTGGCGGAGCGCGCCGCGCCCTAATATACACATCCCATCACAAGAACAGGAGGAACAGACTTATGTATCGTGTGGACCTGAACAGCGACCTGGGCGAGAGCTTCGGCAACTATAAACTGGCCGCCAACGATGAGGTGCTCAAGTATGTGTCTTCGGCCAACGTGGCCTGCGGGCTGCATGCCGGCGACCCGGTGGTGATGCGCCATACCGTAGCCCTGGCCAAGCAGTATGGCGTGGGCGTGGGCGTACACCCCAGCTACCCGGATCTGCAGGGCTTCGGCCGCCGCAAGATGATCATGAAAAAGGACGAGCTGCGGGACTTCATCACCTACCAGATCGGTGCCCTGTACGGCTTTGCCAAGGCCGCCGGCCTGCCCCTGCGGCATATCAGCGCCCACGGGGCCCTGGGCAATGTGGCCCAGGTGGATATGGACACTGCCCGGGCCATGTGCGAGGCGGTGGCCGAGTTTGATCCCTCCATCCGGATCCTGTACTACGGCGGCAATTCCTGCATGAAAAAGGTGGCGGAAGAGATGGGCCTGCCTACCGTTTCCATGGTATTTGCCGACCGGGGCTACACCGAAGACGGCAACCTGGTGCCTCGGGGAACCCCCGGCGACATGATCACCGATCCGGACGAGGCGGTGGCCCGTGTGGTGCGGATGATCAAGGAGGGCAAGGTCATTGCCAACACCGGCAAGGAGATTGATGTGAAGGCGGATACCGTGCTGGTACACGGGGACGGCGCCCATGCGGTGGAGTTCGTGCTGGCTCTGAAGAAAGCCTTTGCCGAAAACGACATCCAGATCAAAGCCTTTGACTGATTTTCCCGGTATGACCCGGGGCCCGCAAAAGGGCCCCGGGTCATACTTTTGCGGGCCTCGGGCTTTTCTTTTGCGCCGGCCCTGTGGTACAATGGGATATACAGTCAAACTCCCCGGAAAAGGCGGCCCGCCCTTTCCGTGCCAAAGAGAAGAAAGGAACCTGACCCATGAACTGCATCAAAACCCCCACCAAGGGCATGAACGATTACCTCCCCGCCGATATGCGGCTGCGGGAATATGTGCTGAACCTGATCAAGACCACCTATGCCGGCTATGGCTTCTGCCAGATCGAGACCCCCTGTGTGGAGCATATCGAAAATCTGACCAGCAAGCAGGGCGGTGAGAACGAAAAGCTGATCTTCAAGATCCTCAAGCGGGGCGAAAAGCTGGCCGAGGCCCACTCCCCCGAAGAGATGTGCGACAGTGGCCTGCGCTATGACCTGACCCTGCCCCTCTCCCGCTATTACGCCAACAACATGGCCAGCCTGCCCAGCCCCTTCAAGGCCCTGCAGATCGGCAATGTATGGCGGGCCGACCGGCCTCAGAAGGGCCGGTTCCGCCAGTTCACCCAGTGCGATATCGACATTCTGGGGGACGCCACCAATCTGGCCGAGATCGAGCTGATCAACGCCACCACCAGCGTGCTGTGCAAGCTGGGCTTTGAGAACTTCAAGGTGCGGGTGAACGACCGGCGGATCCTCAAGGCCATGGCCGCGGCGGCCGGCTTTGCCGAGGAGAGCTACGGCGAGGTCTTTATCATCCTGGACAAGATGGACAAGATCGGCCTGGAAGGCGTAGAAAAGGAACTGCTGGAAAGCGGCTACTCCCAGGCAGCGGTGGAGGCCTATGTGGCCTTCTTCCGCAAGGCCGGCCAGGGGCTGGGCTGCGCCGAGTTCTGCGGCGAGGCTCTGGCCGACACCCTGGAGGCCGGAGTGGTCCAGAACCTGGACACCATCCTGGACTGCGTACGGGCCACAGCGGCCGGCAGTTTTGAGCTGGTCTTTGACCCCACCCTGGTGCGGGGCATGGGCTACTACACCGGCACCATCTTTGAGGTGGAGCTGCCCGAATTCGGTTCCTCGGTGGCCGGCGGCGGCCGGTACGACGAGATGGTGGGCCGTTTCTGCGGCCAGAAAGTGCCCGCCTGCGGCTTCTCCATCGGCTTTGAGCGGATCATCACCATCCTGAAGGACCGGGGCTTCACCCCGCCCCAGGAGGGCAGCCGGGTGGCTTTCCTGGCCGACAAGGCCCTCAGCGGCCAGCAGCTGGTGGAACTCTTCCGTCAGGCGGCCGAGCTGCGGGCCCAGGGGGTGCAGGTCATGGTGACCACCCGCAAAAAGAACGCCAAGAACCAGAAGGAAGTCCTCAAGGCCGAGGGCTACACCGATTTCCGGGAGTTTTTCGCCTGATCTCTCCCGCTTTGCCCCATTTTCCCAGACAAAAGCCCCGCGGCATTTCTGCCGCGGGGCTTTCCTGATTCTGTCTTACATATTCGGGCAGCGGGCGCTTAGCCGGGCGGCCCTGCCTGCCCTCACTCTTTGCACAGGGTATCCAGGATGTACTGCCCCATCACCGCCGCGCCCACATAGACGGCCTCTTCATCAAAGACCAGGGCAGGATTGTGCAGGCTCAGGCGGCTTTCGGGCCGGTCGTTGCCCGTACCCACCCGGAACTGCACCCCCGGCGCCCCCTGTAAAAAGCAGGAGAAATCATCCGAGCCGGGGGAGGCGCGCAGCTGCCGGGCAGCGCCTTCGCCCAGCACCCTATCGGCGGATTCCATCAGCCGGGCGGCGATCTCCGGGTCGTTGACCAGCACCGGCACACCCTCCAGAATTTCCACCTCTCCCTGTGCCTTCATGGCTGTGCAGACGCACTGGGTGATGCGGCGGATGGATTCCAGCATCGACCGGCGGCCCGATTCCTGGAAGGTCCGCAGGGTCCCGCCCAGGGTCACCTGTGTGGGAATGATATTTTCCGCCGTTCCACCATGGATCGAGCCAAAGGTGAGCACGGCCGGTTCCAAAGCCGGATTCTCCCGGGAAATAATGGTCTGCAGCTGGGTGATCAGGTAGGCGGCGGCAGCCACCGGGTCGGCGCACCGGTAGGGATGGGCCCCATGCCCACCCTGGCTACGTATCGTGATATGAATGATATCGGTGGAGGCATTGGCAGGCCCTGACGCCATCCCCACGGTGCCCACATCCAGGGTGGGCTCGGTATGAAAACCGATCACCTGGTCATATCGGGTAGCCCCCTGGCCATACCCGGCCTGGAACATGGCCTTGGCCCCGCCGGCCACCTCCTCTGCCGGCTGGAAGCAAAGCAGAACTCTGCCCGCCAGGTGACTGCGCAGCTTCTGGATGGCGCCGGCCATCAGCAGCAGACTGGCGGTATGGATATCATGGCCGCAGGCGTGGCAGCAGTCCTCCATCTGGGAGGCAAAGGGCAGGCCCGTCTCTTCCCGCATCACCAGCGCGTCAATATCTTCCCGCACCAAAAGGGTCGGGCCCGGCCGGCTCCCCTCGATCACGCCGGTCACCTCGGTGGGGATCACCCCGGGCAGCACCGGGATCCCCAGCCGGGCCAAATGCTCCCGGATCTTCTGCGATGTCTGATATTCCCGAAATGCCCGCTCCGGGTGCTGGTGCAGCTGCCGGCGCAGGGCCAGGGCCCCGGGCAGATCCTCCCTCAGCTGCTGTTTCAGCTGCTGTGTCCATTCCCTGTTCATATTCGGCCTCCTTTTCTCTTTTCAGGCAGCGCCCTTTTTCCGTCGGCTCAGGGCCCGAGCAGATAGCTCACCGCCAGCGAGGCCAGCGAGCGGGTGCACAGCTTGATATAGGGTTCTTCCACCATAAACCGGGTGCTGTGGGTGGGCGCCTGGTTACCGGTGGATACCCGGTAAAAACAACAGGGCAGTTTCTGGGTATAAAACCCATAGTCCTCCGCGCCCAGAATGGGCTGGGTCTCCCGGATGAGCAGCTCCTGGCCGGCCAGGTCAGGGACCAGGTCGGATACCCACCGGGCAGACTGGGCCGAAATTTCCCTGGCAACAAAATCCGTCAGGGCCGGGTCGTTGTACACCGAAGGGTATCCCTCAAAGAGGGTGAACTCCGCGCTGCCGCCCAGGGCAGAAGCGATCCCCTCCGAAACACTTTTCAGCCGTTCCGCCAGTACCTGCCGGGTCTCGGCGGTCACGTTCCGCATCATCCCGGTCAGCTCCACCTTGTCCGCAATGATATTGGGGGCCGTGCCGCCCTGGATCATCCCGATGGAATAGGTGGCCTGTTTGAGAGGGTCGATCTCCTTCAGCAGCAGGCCATTGAGGGCGGTGATGACCTGGGCCGCGATGGCGATGGCGTCTACCCCTTTGTGGGGCCGGGCGCTGTGGGTCTTTTTTCCCCGCACGGTAATGGTAAAGCGGTCGGAATAGGCGGTGATATTCCCCCAGCCCAGCACAAAATGGCCGGGCCGGGCCGAGGCCTCCACATGCAGGGCCAGGGAGGCATCAAATTTTTTATCTTCCAGAATCCCGGCCCGGATCATTTCCCGGCCGCCGCCGCTCTCTTCTGCCGGCTGGAAGACAAAGCGCACGCTTCCGTTCCAGTATTCCCGCAGCTCCCACAAAATCCTGGCCACTCCTGCCAGATTGGCTGCGTGCACATCGTGGCCGCAGGCGTGCATAACCCCCGGGTTCCGGGAACAAAAGGGCAGGTCATTTTCCTCCCCCATGGGCAGCGCGTCCATATCCGCCCGCAAGAGCAGGTTTTTCCCCGGCGCCTTTCCTTCCAGGTCCGCGATCAGCCCGGTGCCGGCAATGCCGGTACGCAGGGCAAGGCCCATCGGGCTGAGGGCCTGCCGGATTTTTTCCGCCGTTTTGAATTCCCGAAAAGCCAGTTCCGGCTCCCGGTGTATCTCCCGGCGCAATTTCAGCACATCTTCTTCATACCGATTGGAAAGGCACTGGATCTGTTCCATCAGCCAGGCTTTTTGTTCCTGTCTCTCGTCCGGGATCTTTGGCATCCTTCCGCCCTGCCTTTCTTTTTCCATCCTGCCGGGCCGCCTCCTGCCAAACCTGCCTCAGGCGGCGGGCTGCTGGCCGGCAGTCTGGCCTGCCGATTGGATATATTCTTCCACATTCCGCTCCACCACAAAGAAGGGGGCGCTGCCGCTTTTCAACAGGGCCTGGTGGAAATCCAGCTGGGAAAAATCCTCTCCCAGCTCCTCCTCTGCCTGCCGGCGCAGGGCCCGGATCTCCTCATACCCCACATAGTAGGGCTGGAAGGCGCAGGGATTTGTCTGAAGCTGACGGTATTGCAGGGAAAGGCTCAGAGCGTCCAGGGCAAAGCCCATCTCTTCAAAATACGCCCCCATCTGCTGCTGGCTCCACCCCTCGTAATGGATGCCGATATCCGCCAGCACGATCAGGCAGCTGCCGGCCATCTGCTCCTCCCACAAAAGGGTCAGATAATCCTGGTCCAGCTCCGTCAGGGACTGCCCCGCCAGGGACTGGGCATAGGTGGCATACCCCTCGGTATAGGCCGGGCTGCCCGCCAGCACCTTCCGGTAAGGGCTGTCCAGGTTCTGGTAGGCCCAGGCCACCTGATACATATGCCCCGGGAAGCCCTCGTGGGCCACCGTGAGGAAGGTATCCACCGAGCCGATCTCCCCCAGATTGGGGTTGACCCGCAGCTGCTTTGGTTCGCTGCCATCCAGCGCCGGGATGTTGAAATAGGCCGCCACCCCGGTATCCGAGGCGATCTCCCCGCTGATGGGGCGGATCTCATAGTCCAGCTGGCCCACCGAGGGGAAATCCCCCTGGATGGCTTCTTCCAGGTCGGCCAGCATGCTCTGGTAATCGGTATAGCCGGTATCCGGCTCTTCGCCCGATACCCAGAGCTGGTAGAGCTCCGGCCTTGCCTGGACCAACAGCAGGATGTTCTGTAGGTGCCTTTCCAGGCTCTGCTCCATCATCTGGCGGATCTGCTCCACCGATTTATCGCTGCCGCAGCTGTTCTGCAGCAGCAGCTGGTAATATTCCCGCCCGTTGGGGAAGGCCGCCAGGCCCTCCTGGTTGTTCTGGCCCTCGGTCAGCTCTTCCAGCCCCTGACTCAGCTCCTGGTAAGCGGGCAGGAAATCCTCCCGGAAAGCCTCCCGCACCTCCTGCTTATAGCCCTCGGCCCGGTCGCTTTCCAGCCCCAGGGCATCGATGCCCTCAAACAGGGATCGCAGGATGCCGCTCTCCTCCCCCTGTTCTATCACCCCGTCGCAGTAGCTCTTCACCTGCTGGATATCCAGCATCAGCAGCCCCGCCTCCTGCTGACGGCGGGTATAGTCCAGGGCGCTTTCCAGATAAGGCCGGGTATCCCGGATCAGGGCGATCAGGTCCGGGATATCCGCCTCGGTGCGGATCTCCCAATCCGCCAGGGTGGTGGGGATCTGGTAATGCAGGCCACTCAGGCTGCCGAACAGGCAGGGGTACAGGTCAAACTCCTCCCCGTTCAGGGCCTGGGCCAGCTGCCCCTCCCACTGGTAGATCTCCCAGGTCTCCTGCTGGGCCGGGGTGAGAGCCTCCTTTTGAAACTTCGCGAATTCTTCCAGAGTGCGCTCGGTTTCCTGCCGGGCGGCTTCCAGGCTTTCCGCATCAAAGCGGGAGCCCCAGCCCGGTTCTGCCGGCTCCACCCCAAAGGCGGTAGGGTCGGTCATCAGGGAGTGGGCCGAGACGTAATCCGCCGCCATGCTGTCGGTGAATTCCCGCCCGATAAACTCGTCAAAGGCCTTTTGGGTATCGGCTTTCTGGCAGCCGCCCAGGGCCAGACTGCCCGCCAGCAGCAGGCAGAGTCCCCCTCTCTTCCCCCTTTTCATCGCCCTGCGCCCCCTTTCGGTCCTTTTCAGTCTTTCAGCAGCGCCGCCAGTTTTTCCAGCCGGCGCAGTGCCTCGGCCAGGGTCTCCTCACTGCGGGCAAAGTGCAGCCGGATCAGGTGATTCACATCCTCCTTGAAGAAGCTGGAACCGGGCACCGCCGCCACCCCGATATGCCCGATCATCCACTCACAGAAGGCAAGGTCGCTCCAGCCCTTGAACTGCTCCAGGGCCAGGAACCGGCTGATATCCACCAGCACAAAATAGCTGCCCTGGGGCCGGTTGCAGTCCAGGCCGATCTTTTCCAGCCCGTCGCAGAAGAAATCCCGCTTGCGGGTGTAAAGCGCTTTGAGTTCCTTATAATAGTCTTCCCCGAAATTCACCCCCACACAGGCGGCCTCCTGCAGGGGGGCCGGCGCGCCCACTGTGAGGAAATCGTGGACCTTCTTGGCCCCCTCCATTACCTGGGCGGGTCCGATCAGGTAGCCCAGCCGCCAGCCGGTGATGGAGTAGGTCTTGGAAAGAGAGCTGCAGGTGATGACCCGGTCAAACAGGCCCGGCAGCCCCGCCATGGGGATATGCTGGTAGGGGTCGAACACGATGTGCTCATACACCTCGTCGGTGATGACGAACACGTCATACCGGCAGGCCAGCTCACCGATAAAGGTGAGCTCTTCCCGGGTGAACACCTTGCCGGTGGGGTTGGAGGGGTTGCAGAGGATCATGGCCTTGGGGTGCTGGCGGAAGGCATCCTCCAGTTCCTGCCGGTCGAAATCAAAAGCCGGAGGCTTGAGGGGCACATAGATGGGCTCGGCCCCGGAAAGGATGGCGTCCGCCCCGTAATTTTCGTAGAAGGGGCTGAACACCACTACTTTATCGCCCGGATCGCATACCGTCATGACTGCGCTCATCATGGCCTCGGTGCCGCCGCAGGTCACCACCACCTGGGTATCCGGGTCAATTTGGCGGCCGATGGCCCGTCCGTGCTTGCGGGCCAGGGCCTGGCAGAGGTTGGGGGCGCCGTAGGTCACCGCGTACTGGTGGGGACCCTGGTAGGCCACCTTGGCCAGGGCGTCCATCAGGGGCTTGGGGGGATCAAAATCCGGGAACCCCTGGGAAAGGTTGATGGCTCCGTGGGCATCGCTGATGCGGGTCATCCGGCGGATGACCGAATCGGTAAACCGGGAAACCCGGTGGCTGAGCTGAGGCATAGGGCAATTCTCTCCTGTTCCTGTTTTTTCCTGTCTTTTTCAAAAGGGCGGGCAGCGCCGCCCGGCAGTTCTTTTATATACTATAGTATCCCCTTGGGGTATAGTCAACGGCCCGGCCGGCGGGGAAGGGAAACAGGGCAGCGGGCCCGGGCGGAAAAGGGCGGGCAAAACGCGCCGGCAAATTAGGGGCAGGGCGAAAGAGTTCCGGGAGAGAGCCGGCGGGAAAGGCGGCCTGCCCACTCAAAAACCGGGCCCTTCTTATGAAGGCAAAGCCAGCGGCCCACCCCAAAAACCGGATTTTGCCGGCATGGCCGGGGCTTTTTCTTGTGCCGGGCCGCCCGCCCCGCTATAATAAGAGAAACCGGCCGCCCCGGGCAGGCCGTTTTTTCTGGGAGGGAACCACCATGAGATCATCCTGCGCGCCGGGCATCCGCCCCGCCGATTTTGCCCGCCTGTGCGGCACCAACAAGCGCACTCTGCTCCATTATGACGAGATTGGGCTGTTCTGCCCGGCCCTGCGGGACGACCGGGGCTTTCGCTATTACGATGAGAGCCAGTGCGATGTATTCATGGTAATCCGCAGCCTGCGGGACCTGGGCATGTCCCTGGCCGAGATCAAGGATTACCTGGACGAGCGCACTCCCGACAGCCTGGAGGCCCTGCTGCGCCACCAGCAGCATCGGGTGAGCCAGGAATTGGCCCGACTGGAACGGATCCAGCGGATGCTGCGCACCAAGCAGAGCCTTCTGCAGGAGGGGCGGCAGGCCGGAGCAGGGCAGGTGGTTTTTCTGCCCCAACCGGAGGAATGGCTGGTATTGAGCCGCCCCATCGACAGCAGCGACCCGGCCGTAGCCCGCCGGGCCCTGTACGCCCACCTGGCCGACTGCTACGGCCGGGGGCTGGATGACGGCTATCCCTTTGGGGCCATGATGCGCTCGGAGGACCTGACCCGGGGCCGCTTTGACCGGTATGCCTATTACTTCACCAAGCTCTCCCGCCGCCAGGAGGGGGCCGAGCTTTTTTGCAAGCCCGCCGGGCTGTATGCGGTCATCTACCTGCAGGGGGATTACCACCGGGCCGAGGAGGCCTTCCAGGCGCTTCTGGGGGCCGCCGGTCAGAAGGGCCTGACCGCCTGCGGCTATGCCTACAAGGAGGGCATCCTGGATGAGCTCGCCCAAAAGGACCCGGAGAAGTACCTCACCAAGATCTCGGTGGCGGTGAAATAATTTGCCGTTTTCCCATTTTTCCCTCTTGCGTATACCGTAGGGGTATACTGTATATTTATGTAAAACCATTGGATAAAAATACATGCCCTGCCGGTTTTGCGGCAGTCCTGGCCGGCGGGGCAGCCTTTGCGGGAGGAAATCGGAATGGAAAAGAAAAAGAGATGGCAGGTGCCTCACACCTATGTCATCGTGATGGCCTTTGTGATCTTTATGGCCCTGCTCACCTATGTGGTACCCGGCGGCGAGTACGCCCGCGTTTACGACGCGGCGGCCGATCGGGAGCTGGTGGACCCCAACAGCTTTACCTATGTGGAAAACCGGCCCGTCACCCTGATGCAGTTTTTGGTCTCCATCACCCAGGGCATGCAGCAGGCCGGGGATGTGATCTTCTTCGTCTTTATCATCGGCGGCGCCATGGAGATCCTGAACGCCACCGGGGCCATCAACCGGAGCGTGGCCTCGCTTTCCGGCAAGAAGTATATGCAGAAGGCCTTTGTGCCCATCTTTGCCCTGATCTTCGCCATCGGCGGCGCCACCTTCGGCGTGTCGGATGAGATCGTGATCTTTGCGCCCATCGGCATCACCATTGCCCACGCCCTGGGTTATGATGCCCTGGTGGGTCTGGCCACCATCGCCCTGGGGGCTGCGGTGGGCTTTAATGCCGGGTTCTTCAACCCCTTCTCCACCAGCATCGCCCAGACCATCGCCGAACTGCCCATCTACTCCGGCCTGGAATACCGGCTGATCATCTTTGCGGCCATGTTCCTGGTGACGGTCTGGTACATCGAGCGCTATGCCCGCCGCATCAAGGGCAAGCCCGAAAACAGCTATGTGGCTAACTGCCCCTGTGAGACCGAAAAGGGCGACTTCAACGTGGCCGAGATCGGCCATGCCACCGGCCGGGACAAGCTGATCCTCCTCATCCTGTTCGGCGGCATCGGTGTGATGGTGTACGGGGTGTTCAACCTGGGCTGGTACATCGACGAGATGTCCGGCGTATTCATCGCCGTGGGCATCCTGGCCGGCTTTGTGGGGGGCATGGGCCCCAGCAAGATCGCCCAGGTGTTTGTGGACGGCGCCGCCTCCCTCACCTTCGGCGCTCTGGTCACCGGCTTTGCCAAGGCCATTGTTATTGTGATGGAAGACGGCCTGATCATGGATACCATCATCCATGCCCTGGGCGGCATCGTCACCGCCCTGCCCACCTCCCTGGCGGTGCTGGGCATGTACCTGATCCAGATCGTCATCAACTTCTTCATCCCCTCCTCCACCGGTCAGGCGGCGGTGGTCATGCCCATCATGATCCCCCTGGCCGACATTGCCAACATCACCCGCCAGACCGCCGTGCTGGCCTTCCAGTTCGGCGACGGGTTCTCCAACTCCATCATCCCCACCTCCTCGGTGCTCATGTCCTATCTGGCGGTATCCCGCATCCCCTATGAAAAGTGGGTCAAGTTCATCTGGCCTCTCATGCTCATCTGGATCGGGATGGGCGCGGTGTTCCTGATCATCGCCAACCTTATGCAATACGGGCCCTTCTGAGCCGGGCCTTTCCCCTGTACATGGGCAGGCGGTTCGCCTTTTGGCGGGCCGCCTGCTTTTTTGCCTGCCGAAAAAATTTTTTGGGGCGAAATGAAAAATTCCGGCAGGTTCGGGGATATTCTGGTTGAAAAGCTTTTCGGCAAGGAGATGAAAGCCCATAACCCAAGACGCCTTTCTCCCGCTGGCACAGGCCCATATGGACAGCATCTTCCGGCTGGCCTTCGGCTGCCTGAAAAGCCGGGCCGACGCGGAGAATGTGACCCAGACCGTGCTGCTGCGGCTGTACCAGCGCCGGGACCCCTTTGCGGGGGAGGATCACCTGAAGCACTGGCTGGTGCGGGTGACCCTGAACGAATGCAAGAAATACTGGCGTTCCCCCTGGCGGCACACCGAGGATTTCGCCGCCTATGCCGACACCCTCACCTTTGAGGAGCCCCGGCAGGGCGAACTGTTTGAGGCGGTGATGGCCCTGGATGCCAAGTACCGGGCTGTGATCTTTTTGTATTACTACGAGGGGTATACCCTGGCCGAGATCGCCGCGGCCCTGCGGCTGCCCCGGGGCACCGTGGGCACCCGGCTGAGCCGGGCCCGGCAGCAGCTCAGAGAAAATTTATCCGAGGAGATTTTCCCATGAAACAGTTTCAGGATGCTTTCGCCCCCATCCGCGCCCCCCGGAACCTGCCAGGCCGGGTACTGGCCCGGGCAGAGCGGGCGCGCCCGGGCCGCCTTCTGCGGGCCGGCATGGCGGCTGCTCTTCTGGCCGCCGCCCTCACGGTGACCGCCTGCGCCGCCGACTACATTCTCAACCAGCGGGAGGTATTCTTCTTTGATACCCTCGAGGCCCTGGCAAGCCGGCAGGAGGCCACCGCCCCGGCACGGCCATTTCCTTCGGGGCGCCCTGCACCGCCCAGGAGAGCCGGGAGATGGAGACTTCGGCCCAGTACGCCGCCCGGACCATGGAGGATGGACTGCTGGGGGAGAAAACACTGATTTCCCGCAATCAGAGCCAGGACCCTGGGCGGGACGGCTGGGAGGAGCAGGTGGTGCGGGAATGCGAGGATGACTATTACGGCCCGGTGATCACCACCTACCAGACCTCTGCCGCCTACGCCGAAACACTGCCCCTGGAAGGGCTGCCCGACTGGGATCTCTCCCCTCTTTGCCGGGAGATGACCCCGGAAGAGGACGCCCAGATCCTGGTCCAGGGCCGGCGGCCGGAAAGCGGAGAGCTGGTGTGGGCCAAGGCCCATCTGGGCTATGCCCTGCCCCAGGGCGGCCGTTTTACTCTCACCTATTCCTACGACTGCAACACCGATTACGGCACCCAGCCGGAATATGTGCTGAGCAGCGCCTATGATCAGAGCGAACTGTACACCACCCGGGACGGCTGTCAGACCCTGGTGCAGGCCTACGACGGCCAGGTGTGGGCCTCGGCAGCCTGCGGCGGACGAATGATCTCGGTCTACTCCATTGGCCTGACCCTGGAACAGGTGGAGGATATTCTGGACGAGCTGAAACTCTCGGCCCTGCTCTTTGCCTGACGGGGCAAGAACCGACTGCAAGGCCTGCCGGCCTGCCCAAACAGGCAAGGCCCCGGCCCGGCTTCCCCTTCCCCTGCCCCGAAAACAAACCAACAGACAAGAGTCCTCCGGCTGGGAAATCCCGGCCGGAGGGCTCTTTTGCGCAGACAAAGGAAAAAGCCGCATACAGCGACGTTGAACGCTGTATGCGGCTTTGGCGGAGTAAGAGAGATTTGAACTCTCGCGGCCATTGCTGACCCTACGCCCTTAGCAGGGGCGCCTCTTCGACCTCTTGAGTATTACTCCAGAGCAAAGTGCTGTTCACCTATTTGGTTGTACACCCAAAACGCGGCAAAAATGGCGGAGAGAGCGGGATTCGAACCCGCGGCTCATTGCTGAGTCACTGGTTTTCAAGACCAGCTCCATAAACCACTCGGACATCTCTCCTTAGTGGCCGCCGGGACGCCTCGCCCGTGATGCGTAATACATTATATCGGATTTTCCGCACCCTGTCAAGCGTTTTTCCTGCGGCTTTTCCCCTTTGGCGGGGGTTTTCAGCCCTTTGCACGCAGCTGTCCCCGCCGCCGGCGCTGGGCCGAAGAGGGGATCTCCAGCTCCTGCCGGTATTTTGCCACCGTGCGGCGGCTGATTTCCATCCCTTTTTGAGCCAGCACCTGGGCCAGTGCCTCATCGGAAAGGGGTTTTTGGGGATCCTCCCCTTCCACCAGGGCCCGCAGCTGCAGTTTGACGCTGGCGGGCGTCAGGCCTGCGCCGCTGCTGCCCGGCAGGGCCGCGCTGAACAGGCTGCGCAGGGGGATCACCCCGCCCCCGAAGCTGAGATACTTGCCCTGCACCGCCCGGCTCACGGTGGAAACATTCAGCCCCAAGCGGGCGGCCACCTGCTCCATGGTCAGGGGGGCCAGGGGGGCGGCGGAGAGGAAATACTCCTTCTGCCCTTCCAGCACACAGTCCAGGATCTTCTGCAGGGTATTCTTGCGGTTTTCCAGCCCCTGCAGCAGCTCCCCGGCCGAGGCCAGGTTGCTTTTCAGGTATGCGGCCGAAGCCGGATCCCGGGATTCCCGCAGCAGGCGGCAATTTTCCTCGTCCAGCCGGGCCCGGGGCTCCAGGGCCGTGTTCAGCTCGGCGGCCAGCCCCTCCCGGGTGCGCCGCACCGTGGCGTCCGGCAGGATATAGTGGGTAGGCCCGCCCGCGCCGTATCCCCGGGCAGGCAGGGGCTCCAGTGCTGCCACCGCGGCGGCGGCGGCCCGCACTCGGGCCGGCGGCGCTTGGAGCAGCCGCTCCAGCCCGGCCATGTCATGTTTTGCCAACAGGGGCAGCCCTTCCTTTACCAAGGTAAGGGTATCGGCGTTGAAATCCTTGCCCCGGGCCAGCTGCAGGATCAGACATTCCTGCAGGCTCCGGGCGCCCACCCCCGCCGGCTGCAGGGATTGGAGGAAGTACAGCGCCTGCTCGGCGGCAAACACGGTACAGCCCATCTCCCGGGCCAGCTCCTCGATGGGAAAATCCAGATAGCCGTCCCCGTTCAGGCAGTCGATGAGATACCGGCAGATTTCCACCGTATCCTCCGGCAGGCCCAGGCCCAGCAGCTGCTCATTCAGCACGTCCGAAAGCTTTTCCTCCCGGGCGGAGTGATCAGCCAGGACGCCTGCGTCCAGCGACGTCCCTTCTTCGGCCCGCCGCCGGGTCCCGCCGGCGCTCCAATACTCGGCCGAAAGGAAGAAATCTTCCGGGTTATGGGGGTTATCCGGCTCAAAAGCCTCCTCCGGCTCCGGTTCCAGCGCCACCTCTCCCTCCGGGCAATCCACCTCCAGCAGCGGGTTTTCCGCTGCGGCTTCCGTAACATATTCCCGAAGCTCCAGCAGGGGCATCTGCAGGATGTGCAGGCTCTGGCGCATGGCCTGGGTCAGCATCAGCTGCTGGGTCTGCTTCTGGCTCTGACGAATTTCCATCCTGTTCCCTCCTTTTCATCAAAAATAGTACGGATGTTCATTTTTCCGTTCTATTATACCACGGCATATCCGGTTCGGTAAAGCCGTAAAAAAGCAACTTATTTTCTTTTTTTCTCACTGGCTTTTCGGGCCGGGTTTTATTGTATTTTGCGGGGCCATCCTGTATAATATTTTTACAATATTTTCCAGTTCAGCGGGGGTTATTTTTCGGCAGAGCCGACAGCCTGCCATAACTGACAGGAAGGAGGGGATGCCGCTTTGCAATCTCTGCGGGAGCTTTATCTTTACTTTCAGCGCAGCCTGGGCAGCCGGCGCCTCTTTTTCGATCAGTCCCGCCGGGAGATCCGGGCCAGCAACCTGGTGCTTCTGCGCTGGGGCAGCGGGGCCTCCCTGGTGCTGCTTACCTTTTTTTGCTTTATCACCCCCTTTATCCTGCCCCACTGGCAGCTTTCCTGGCTGTATCTGTGGTATTTCCCCCTGGGGCTGGCCTTTTTCATCTTTTCCTGCAGCTCCCTGGACCCGGCCCGACCGGCTCCCCGCCGCACCAACGAGGTGTGCGTGCTGTTCTGCCTGGTACTGCTGGGGTATCTGATCATTCTGGATGTTTTCATCTATCCCTATGCCAGGGGGCTATTCACCCCCCTGTTCCTGGTGGTCATTCCCATCCTGTTTGTGCTGCCGCTTCGGGTCCTTTTTGCCCTGACCCTGCTGGGGCAGGCAGTTTTTGCCACACTGTCCTTTTATTGGAAGCCGGCCGCCATTGCCCGTCTGGATCTGTTTTCCTCTCTGGCGGGTTTTTCCTTTTCCCTGTTCATTTCCTGGAGCATCTCCACCCTGCGGGTGAGCGACGGCAACGCCATGGCCAGCTACCAGCGGCTCAGCCGGATCGATTCCCTCACCGGCATCCTGAACAAGAGCGCCTGCGAGCAGGCTATTCAGAGCTATCTGCGGGTCAAGCCGGCTGCTTCGCCCTGCGCCCTGCTGATCATCGACCTGGATAACTTCAAGCTGGTGAACGACCGGCTGGGCCACCAGGCCGGCGACCAGCTGCTGGAGGCCATGGGGCAGGCTCTTTCCCGGCTGTTCCGTTCCAGCGACCTGTTCGGCCGATTTGGGGGCGACGAGTTTCTGGTATTGCTGCGGGCCCTGCCCGACAGCGAGGTGGTGCACCGGAAATGCGAGCAGATCCAGGCCGAGGCTGCCTCCCTGCTCTGGAGCCAGGCCCATCTTCGGGTAAGCTGCAGCATCGGCGTGGCCTACTGCGCCGGGGAGCGGCCCACCTTTGAGGAGCTGTTCCGCCTGGCGGACGATGCCCTGTATGAGGCCAAGGCTTTCGGGAAAGGCCAGCATGTGCTGCACATTTATCAAAAGCCTTCCGCCGCCGGCAAAAAGCCGGTACTGATTGCTGCCGGCCAGGCCGATTGTTCCCGCCTTTCCAGCCTGCTGGAAGGGCAGCATCCGGTCATCCAGGCCTATGACAAGGTACAGGCCCTGAGCTGTTTAAGTCAGTACGGGCCCCAGCTCTCCCTGTTCCTGCTGGATCTTTCCCTGCCGGAACTGGACGGCTTCGGCGTGCTGCGCTACCTGCGCAGCCGTCCTCCCCTGCGCAACCTGCAGGTGCTGGCCATTGCCGATGACCCATCGCTGGGCGGCCGCGCCCTGGAACTGGGGGCGGATGATGTGATCCTGCGGCCCATCGACCCAGAGCAGGTCCGCCGGCAGCTGGGGTGAAGATGGCCGGGCCAAATTGCCGGTTTTTGCTCTTGTTTTCCCTTGGTTTTTCGTGAAGGACGCCGATTCGTGCTTTTCGAGCCGGATTTTTTCTCCCCGCCGGGAAATTTCTTCTGTAAAGGCTGCAGCCCCGTCTGCTTTCCGCAGGTTGGGGCTGTTTTTGTTTTTGTTTTGCAGCTCCCCCGTTTTTTCTCGTTTTTAATGAATATTTTAAAGTATTTTTCATATTTTGTATTACTTGACAAACTTTTTTTGCCCTGCTATAGTTTTTTTGCTGCTCGCTTTTCCGGCCTGGCGGCACTATACTGAGAAAAATAGGAAGTGTGTGTGAATGAAGATCTCCAGCCGTATCCGCAATATCACCCCCTCTGCCACCGTGGACATCACCGGTCGTGTGGCTGCCCTGAAAAAAGAAGGCGTGAATGTTATTAATTTCGGTGTGGGCGAGCCTGATTTCGCCACTCCCGATCATGTGGGCGAGGCAGGCAAGGCTGCCATCGACCAGCATAAGACCCATTACACCGCCGTGGCCGGCATCCTGGAACTGCGCCAGGCCATCTGCAAAAAGCTGCGGGAGGACAACGGGGTGGAATACACCCCCGAGCAGATCAGCGTGGGCACCGGCGCCAAGCAGCCCCTGTTCAATGCCCTGCTGGCCCTCTGCGAAAAGGGCGACGAAGTGATCCTGCCCACCCCCTGCTGGGTCAGCTATATTGAGATGATCAAGCTCACCGAGGCCACCCCCGTGCTGGTACCCACCAAGGAATCCGAGGGCTTTGCCCTGGATGTGGACGCCATCGAGAGAGCCCTCACCCCCAACACCCGGGTGGTGCTGATCAACACCCCCAACAACCCCACCGGCGCCGTGTACAGCCAGGAGAGCCTGCGCCGTCTGGCCGCTCTGGCGGTGGAGCGGGATTTCGTCATCCTCTCCGATGAGATCTACGAAAAGCTGATCTACGGCGGCGCCAAGCACTTCAGCGTGGCCTCCATCTCGGAAGAGGTCAAAAAGCACACCGTCATCATCAACGGCGTTTCCAAGGCCTACGCCATGACCGGCTGGCGGCTGGGCTACGCAGCGGGCGACACCCAGCTCATCAAGGGGATGAACGCCCTGCAGAGCCATGCCACCCATGCCCCCTGTTCCATTGCCCAGTACGCTTCCCTGGAAGCCATCTGCGGCCCCCAGGACAGTGTGGAGACCATGCGCCAGGAATTTGAGCGCCGCCGCGACTATCTCTTCGGCCGTCTGAATGCCATGTCCGGCGTCCGCTGCCCCCATGCGGACGGTGCCTTCTACCTGATGCCCACCATCAGCGGCCTGTTTGGCAAGAAGACCCCCGACGGCAAGGTACTGCAGAACAGCGACGACGTAGCCGGCTATCTGCTGGAGGAGGCCCGCATCGCCGTGGCTCCCGGCGCTGCCTTCGAGGCTCCCGAGAGCATCCGGATTTCCTATGCCAACAGCATGGAGGAGCTGATCCGCGGTATGGATCAGATGGAGGCCGCCCTGGGCAAGCTGGGCTGAAACCTCCTCTCCCCTCTTCATTCTTGATTTCTCCATACAGCAAAAAGAGGCGGCCACAAAGGCCGCCTCTTTTTGTTCTTGTTTTTCCGGGGAAAAGATTCGGGCATTCCCGGTGGATCTGCGATCCCTTCCAGCCCTTTTCTTTTTTCCGGTTTTACTATACAATAAAAAGTATCATGCGTAAAGCGAGGCTTTTTCATTCGCTTTGTGACAAAGCCTCACAGTAACGGAACGAGGAGTGGATTTTATGGATGCGGCAAAATGCGAGATCTTTCTGCGCGCGCTGGATCGGGGCAGTCTTTCCCGGGCGGCCGAGGAGCTGGGGTACACCCCTTCCGGCATCAGCCGAAGTATTGCGGCGCTGGAGGATGAGCTGGGCTTTTCCCTGCTGGTGCGCAGCCGGGCCGGGGTGGTCCCCACCGAAAACGGCCAGAGGATGATCCCCCTCTTCCGCCAGTTTTTGTACTGGAACGAGCAGTGCCAGCAGGTGAGCGCCGAGATCCGTGGCATTGACAAGGGCACCATCACCATCGGGGCCAACTACAGCCTTTCCTACCACTGGCTGCCCGGCATTCTGGCCCGCTTTGAGGAGGAACACCCCAACATCCATGTCCAGATCCTGGAAGGATGCGGGCGGGACCTGCACAATTTTCTGGAAGAGCGGCGGGTGGATTTCTGCATTTCCGCCTACCAGAAGGGCCCCTGGGACTGGCTTCCCCTGCAGGATGACGAACTGGCGGCTTGGCTGCCGGCCGACCATCCCCTGGCCGGGCTGGACGCCTTCCCCCTGACCGCCTTCAACGACCAGCCCTTCATCCTCACCCTGCCCGGCCGCAATACCGACACCGAGCAGCTGCTGGTTCGCAACGGCCTCAAGCCCCATATCAAGTACACCACGGTGGACAGCTTTGCCGCCTATTCCATGGTGGAGGCCGGGCTGGGGCTTTCCATCAACAATGTGCTGATGGCCAAAAGCTGGAACGGCCGGGTCAAGATCCTCCCGCTGGACCCTCCCCAGATCCTGCATCTGGGGATTCTGGTGCCCAACCTGCGGGACGCCAGCCCCGCCGCCCGCAAGTGCATCGAGTGCGTGCGGCAGATCGTATCCTCTCTTTGATTCCCTCCCCGGCCGGGGTCCGAGGGTAAAAAAATCCGAGAAAAGCAGAAACCGGACAAAAGGCCGGGGCCGCGGAAATCTCCTCCGCGGCCCCGGCCTTATATCTTATATTTCCCTGTCAGCCCCGGCCCTTTTCCTGCTCGGGCTGGTCGGTCATGACAAACCAGAAGATGGTGCCCTTGCCCAGGGTGCTCTCCACCCCAAACCGGAACCCGTGGCTCTGGAAGATGGCCTTGGTGATGGAAAGGCCCAGCCCGGTTCCCACCTTGCCGGAATCGCTCCGGCTGCGATAATACCGCTCAAAGATATGGGTCAGGTCCTCCTTGCGGATGCCGGGGCCGTGGTCTTCCACCTCCACCCGGCAGCCGCCCTCTTTCAGAGGGATGGTGCGCAGGGCGAAATATCCGTCCTGGCCAATGTGATGGGTGGCATTGCCCAGCAGGTTGTGCAGCACCCGCTCCATCATGGCCGGGTCGGCATATACCTGGGCCGGCTCCAGTTCCAGGTGCAGCTCCCAGCCATTTTTGGCACAAACAGCCTCATACCGCTCGGCCACCTCTTCACAGAGCTGACTCATATCAAAGCGAACTTTCTCCGGCTTTTCGGTACCGCTGCTCACCTTGGTGTATTCCATCACGCTGTTTACCAGGCCGGAAAGCCGGTCGGCCTCGTCCATGATGATGTTCAGCTGTTCATCCCGCTTGGTCTTGTCCTCGCCGGTGATGTCCCGCAGGGTCTCGGCATAGCCCTTGATGAGGGTCAGCGGAGTGCGCAGGTCGTGGCTCACATTGGCCAGCAGCTCCCGCTGCAGCTGGCTGGACTGTTTGACCTCCTGGGCCATATGGTTGAATTCCCGGGCCAGCAGGGTCATTTCGTCGTCGCCCTGTTCCTCTACATGGACGTCATAATCCCCCTGGGCCACCTTGCGGGCCGCCACCGACAGGCGCACCAGCGGCTGGGAGAGCCAGCTGCTGAGCATCCAGCTCACCGCCACCGAGATGATAAAGAGCACCAGGATCATGGTGGGCTGGAGCATGTTCATGACCACGCCCGCCTCGTCGATACGGGCCAGGCCGGTGGAAACGATGATGGCATATCCGCCCCCGGCCGCCAACCGGCCCACCACCATCTGCCGCACACCGGAAGGGGATTCGCAGATCCGGTACAATTCGCCCTTTTCAAAAACCTCCTGGCGCAGCTCGATGATGGCGGCGGTATCCCGCTCGGTGGAGCCGGCGCTGGCCCCGAACCGGCTGGAGGAATTCTCGTGCAGCAGGCAGAGCTGCACGTTTTCCACATAGTTTACGCTGCGCAGGGTGGTATCCGAAATATCCACGCAGCAATCGCTCACCTGGATCTCCCCGTCCGAAAGGACCTGGTTCACCCCGCTCCAGAACTCGGTGTTCAGCTGCAGGCCAAACAGGTCCCGCCGGCTGATTTCCTGCCCGTTCTGGTAGGCTTCGTCAAACAGGGCGGTAAAGGCATCCAGCCGCTGCTCCAGGGATTCATAGATAAAATGGTTGTAGGTGGGCTGCAGCAGGCTGGTGGTGGCAAAGCGCAGCACGCCCAGCACCAGAAAGGAGATGCCGCACATGGCCAGCATCAGTTTTTCCCGCATGCCGAAACCGGCTCGCTTCTTTTTCATGGCCCCTTCGCTTCCTTTTAGTTTTTCCGGCCGCCGTCCGGGTCAAATTTATACCCGATGCCCCAGACGGTGGCAATATAGCCCCGGCAGGGCCCCAGGTGGCTGCGGAGCATTTTTACATGGGTATCCACCGTGCGGTCCTCGCCGAAATAGTTGTAATTCCACACCTTCTGCAGGATCTTTTCCCGGCTGAGGGCCAGCCCCCGGTTGTTGGCCAGGAATACCAGCAGATCAAATTCCTTGGGGGTCAGGGTCACTTCCTTGCCGTCCACCTTGACGCTGTGGCTGGCGGTATCGATCACCAGCCGGTCAAAGGTGAGCAGGCTGTCCTCTCCCTTGGGGTGAGGCAGGGTGCGGCTGAGCACCGCCTTCACCCGGGCCACCAGCTCCCGGGGGCTGAAGGGCTTGACCACATAGTCATCCGCGCCCCCTTCCAGCCCGGCCAGCTTGTCGTATTCCTCGCTGCGGGCGGTGAGCATGATAACGGGCATGTTCATCTTGCGGGCACGCATCTCCCGCAGGCAGGTCATGCCGTCCACAAAGGGCATCATGATATCCAGGATCACCAGGTCGATGCCCCCGCCGGACAACACGGCCAGGGCGGCGCTGCCGTCGGTGGCTTCCTCGCAGGTGTACCCGGCATGCTGCAGATGCTCCCGGATCAGCTCCCTGATGCGCGGTTCATCATCCACAATCAGAATCTTTGCCATAGCTCTTACTCCCTCTCTTGCACTGTATTCACGGCATGGGCCCGGCTTCGGGCCCCGTTTTCCATCTGCAGGCCGCCCCGGGGGCGGCCCTCCCTTTATTATTGTAAAAGGAGGCTATGTTTTTTTTGTGAAAGTTTTCAAAAAGGTCTGTTAAAGCCTGCCGGAGGCAGGGCCATTCCTCTCCATTTTTATTATAAACACCGGGCCGGCCCGGCGCAAGAATCTGTGCTGAACTGCCCGGCGGGCGGCATATACATGGAAAAAAGCGGACGGCCGACAAGGCCGCCCCGGAAAGGGAGGAAACCAATCATGTTCATGCTCACTCTGGGCCGCACCGGCGCCAAGCGGCTGGGGGCCGCCCTGCTCTGCGCGGCGGTATTGTCCGGCGCGCTGTTTGCGGCCAGCCGCATCACCCAAAACCGCTCGGAGGCCGAGGCGGTCTCGGCCGAGGCCGGCGTCACCATCAAGACCACCCAGGATATCGCTTCCTACTTCCAGGGCTACGGGCTGGAAGTGGACCTGACCAGCGCTGCCATCGACGAGGTGAAGATCCCCAAAAAGTGGGACGCGGATTTTGAGGCCTTCCATGCGGCCATCCAGGAAAGCGGAGGCGACCTGACCAAGTACAAGGGCAAGACGGTGGAAAAATGGACCATCCTCTGCCCCGGTCGTTCTTCCGGCGCCGACCAGGTATATGGGGTACTGCTGGTGTATAAAAAGGCCCCCATCGGCGCCTACCTGCTCACCCAGCCCTCCGGCCAGGTCACCGGCCTGACCAGCGCGGCCCAGACCGCCGCCCCCCTGACCGAGGAGGAGACGGCGGCTTCCGCCGATTTTGGCCAGGCAGCCGAGACCGGGGCCAGCCCGGAGGAGACGGCTGAAACCGGGGCCGAAGTGATTCCTGGTGAGACCGCCGAGACCGGCGCCGAGATCAGCCTGGAAGACGCGGGCGCCATGCCGGTGGAGTAATGGCCTTTCCTCCGCTTTTTCTTTCTTTTCAATCCGAAGTGTGCTATAATGATTTCTAATTAAAGCATTTTATCTCAGGGCTGCACAGGGCATTTCTGCGCCCCTACGGGAAAGGTTGCACACTATGACGGATTATATCTTTTTCACCGATTCCACCGCTGATCTCTCCCCCGATCTTATCCGGGAGATGGACGCCGTGGTCATCCCCCTCACCTTTACGCTGGATGGGCAGGATTACCTGAACTACCCGGACGACCGGGCCATGTCCTCTGCGAAATTCTACAGCCGGCTCCGTCAGGGCAGCAGCTGCACCACCGCCCAGATCAACACCGCCACCTTCATCGATTATTTCACCCCCTACCTGGAACAGGGGCGGGATATCCTGTATATCTCCTTTTCCAGCGGGCTTTCCGGCACCTATCAGGCCAGCCTGCTGGCAGCCCAGGAGCTGAAGGAGAAGTACCCCGAACGCACGGTGGAATGTGTGGACAGTCTGCAGGCCAGCATGGGCGAGGGCCTGGTGGCCTATACCGCCGCCATGCTGCGCAAGGAGGGGCAGAGCCTGCAGGAGGTGGCTGCCTGGGTGCGGGAAAATGCCCAGACCTTCTGCGCCTGGTTCACGGTGAATGACCTGATGTTCCTCAAGCGGGGCGGCCGGCTCAGCGGCACAGCTGCGGTGGCGGGCACTCTGCTGGGCATCAAGCCGGTGCTCCATGTGGACCCCACCGGCCATCTGGTGGCCATGGAAAAGGTGCGGGGCCGCAAGGCCAGCCTGGACGCCCTGGTAAAGCACTACCGGGACGGGGCCTTTGCCCATGAGAGCCAGACGGTTTTCATCAGCCATGGCGACTGCTATGCCGACTGCAAATATGTGGCCGACAAGATCGCGGCCATCGGCGCCAAGCGCATTGAGATCAACAACATCGGCCCCGTGATCGGCGCCCATTCCGGCCCGGGCACGGTCGCCCTCTTCTTCACCGGCAACGACCGGTAATCGCCGTCTGGGGATGGTGGTTTTGCCAATATTTTTACGTTTCGGCGCAGGCTTTTTAGGAGGCCTGCGCTTTTTTGTTCCTTTTCTTGACAGGGAGTGCTCTTTGGCGGTAGAGTGATTTTATGTTGCCCTTGCCGGGCAGGATATCCTTTGTAAAAAAGGAGAGGAAACATGAAATATATCCGTCAATTCGGCATCATTCTGGCCTTCATCTTTGCGGGGGAGGGGCTGCGGGCCCTGCTGCCCTTCCCGGTGCCGGCCAGCATCTACGGGCTGGCCCTGCTTTTCCTGGGGCTTTTTTCCGGCCTGATCCGGCTGGATTGGGTGGAGGAAGCCGCCGACTGGCTGGTGGCCATCATGCCCATCACCTTTGTGCCCGCCTCGGTGGCCCTGATCGATGACTGGGTCATCCTCAAGCCTTTTCTCTGGCCGCTGCTGCTGATCTGCACCGTGAGCACGGTGGTAATCTTCGGGGCTTCCGGCCTTGCCACCCAGGCCCTGATCCGGCTGGGTAAGAAAAAGCCCGATGAGGAGAAAGGAGAGGCCCCCCATGCGTGAATTTCTGACTTCTTCTTCCTATTTCGGCCTGGTCATCACCATCTTTGCCTTCGAAATCGGCCTTTGGGTGCGCCGCAAGCTCAAACACAGCGTATTCAACCCCATGCTCATTGCCATTGCCCTGCTCATCCCCCTGCTGCTGGCCCTGGATATCGAGCCGGCCAGCTACTCGGCCGCCGGGGCGGACCACCTGAGCTATCTGCTCACCCCCTGCACCGTCTGCCTGGCGGTACCCCTTTACCGCCAGCTGGAGGCCCTGAAGAAAAACCTTCGGGCCATCCTGGGGGGCATTCTCAGCGGCGTCATGGCCTGCATGGTCTGTGTCCCGGTCATGGCCCTGCTCATGGGGCTGAGCCATGAACAGTATGTCTCCCTGCTGCCCAAAAGCATTACCACCGCCATCGGCATCGGCATGACCGAGGAGATGGGGGGCTTTGTCTCCATCACCATCGTGGCCATCTACTTCACCGGCACCCTGGGCAATGTGATTGCGGACAGCCTGTGCCGGCTCTTCCGGCTCACCGACCCGGTGGCCCGGGGCGTTGCCATCGGCACCGCCTCCCATGCCATGGGCACGGTGCGCGCTTTGGAGATGGGCGAGACCGAGGGCGCCATGAGCGGCCTTTCCATCGCCATCACCGGCCTGCTCACCGCCCTTATCGCCCCCATGTTTGCGGGCATCGTTTAAAGGCCGGCACCCGTCCAGCCCCGGCCCCGGAAAGGGCCGGCAGAAGCCCCTGCCTCGAAAAGCCCCTGCCTCGAAAAGCCCCTGCCTCGAAAAGCCCCTGCCGGTGCCTGCGTTTCCGGCGCTTTGGGCCCCATCCCACACCCAAAAAGGCCGCCGCCCCAAAAGGGCGGCGGCCTTTTCTTTAAAAAAGTTCAAAAAGCTTTGGCTTTTTGTTCACTCTCTCAACAAGGTTTTTTCAAACTTATGGGGTATTCTTAAGCCAAGCTCAAGGAAGCCCACAAAAACCGGGATACCATGATCCCCTTCTTTTTCATTACCGCTCGCCTGCGGGGCACGGTGACGACCGGCCCCGCCCGAGCGGACAAACAATCCCTCCCCTATGAGAGTTTTAAACAGAGAAGAGCCGGGAAGGCCCCCGAAAGGGGACGCCATCCCGGCTCTTTGCGATATCCAGAGATTCTTTCTTACAGGCCCATCTCTTCCTTGACTTCCTTGAAGCAGCGCACTGCGAAGTCCAGGTCTTCCTTGGTATGGCCGGCAGAGATCTGGGTGCGGATCCGGTCCTTGCCCTTGGGCACCACGGGGTAGCAGAAGCCTACCACATACACGCCCTTTTTCAGCATCCGGTCGGCAAACTCCTGGGCCACCTTGGGGTCATAGAGCATGACCGCCACGATGGGGTGCTCCCCGGGCAGCAGGTCAAAGCCGCATTTTTCCATCTCGGCCCGGAAATAGCGGGCATTCTCATGCACCTTATCCCGCAGAGCGGTGGAATTTTCCAGCATCTGGATGGTCTTAAGGGTGGCGGCGCAGATGGCCGGAGCCAGGGAGTTGGAGAAGAGGTAGGGGCGGGAGCGCTGACGCAGCAGGTCCACGATCTCCTTGTGGGAGGCGGTGTAGCCGCCGGAAGCACCGCCCATGGCCTTGCCGAAGGTGCCGGTGATGATGTCCACACGGCCCATCACGCCGCAGTACTCGGGGGTGCCGCGGCCATGCTCGCCCATAAAGCCCACTGCATGGCTGTCATCCACCATGGTGAGAGCGTCGAACTCATCGGCCAGGTCGCAGATGCCCTTCAGGTTGGCAATGTAGCCATCCATGGAAAAGACGCCGTCGGTGGCAATGATGATCTTTTCGCAGCCGGCGTCACGGGCGGCCTGCAGCTGACGGCGCAGGTCTTCCATGTCGTTGTTCTGGTAGCGGTACCGGTGGGCCTTGCACAGCCGCACACCGTCAATGATGCTGGCGTGATTCAAAGCGTCCGAGATGACCGCGTCCTTCTCGCCCAGCAGGGTCTCGAAGAGGCCGCCGTTGGCGTCGAAGCAGGAAGAATAGAGGATGGCGTCCTCGGTGCCCACAAAGCCGGCAATGGCCTTTTCCAGGTCCTTGTGGATCTGCTGGGTGCCGCAGATGAAGCGCACCGAGGAAAGGCCGAAGCCCCAATCCTCATAGCTCTTGCGGGCGGCCTCGATCAGCTCGGGGCTGTCGGAAAGGCCCAGGTAATTGTTGGCGCACATGTTCACCACCCGGTCGGCCGCGGTGGTGTTGATGCGGGAGCGCTGGGGGGTGGTGATGATCCGCTCTTCCTTATAGGTGCCGGAGGCCCGGATCTCCTCCAGCTGTTTGCGATAATCCTGCAATGCCTGTTTCATCTTTGTTCTCCTTTATAAGGTTTCAGGGGGCGGGATGGGTCCAGTCCAGCACAACCTTGCCCGACTGGCCGCTCTTCATGGCCGCAAAGCCCTTTTCAAACTCGGTATAGTGGAAGCGATGGGTGAGCACCGGGGAAAGATCCAGGCCGCCCTGCACCATGTAGGACATCTTGTGCCAGTTATCCAGCTTGCGGCCATAGATACCCTGCAGGGTCAGGCCCTTGGTGATGATCTGGTTCATATCTACCTTGATGGGGCCGTTGGCCAGGCCCAGCATGGAGATCTTGCCGCCGTTGCGCATGACGCCCACCATCTGGGCGAAAGCGGCGCCGTTGCCGGACATTTCCAGGCCCACGTCAAAGCCCTCGGTGAGGCCCTGCTTGGACATGATCTCGGTCAGGTCCTCCTTGCCGATGTTCACCGCCGCGTCGGCCCCCATCTTGCGGGCCAGATCCAGCCGGTACTCGTTCATATCGGTGATGACCACCCGGCGGGCGCCGGCATATTTGCAGATGCCCACCGCAATGATGCCGATGGGCCCCGCGCCGGTGATCAGCACGTCCTCGCCCACCAGATCAAACATCAGGGCGGTGTGGGTAGCATTGCCCACCGCGTCGAAGAAGGCCACGATCTCTTCATCCAGATCCTCGGAAATGGGGATCACGTTGGACTGGGGAATGCACAGGTACTCGGCAAAGGCGCCGTCCCGGTCCACACCCACGCTGTTGGTATCCTTGCACCACTGGATGTTGCCGTTATGGCAGTTGCGGCAGCGCCCGCAGGTGATATGGCCTTCGCCGGATACCCGCTGGCCCACATGCAGGCCGGTAACGCCGGCGCCCAGTTCGGCGATCTCGCCCACATACTCATGGCCGATGACCATGGGGGGCTTTACATGCTGGGCCGACCACTCATTCCAGTCATAGATATGCACGTCGGTGCCGCAGATGGCGGTTTTATGTACCTTGATCAGTACTTCGCCGGGGCCGGGGGTAGGTACCGGAACCTGTCTCAGTTCCAGGCCGGGAGCCGCGGCAGGCTTTACGATCGCGTTCATCATCCGGGTTTCCATCTTTCATTACTCCTCTTTTGTTTTGTCGGGGACAATCTTTATTTTCATAATAGCCTGTCTTCCACTGAATTACAAGTACTTTAAAAAATTATTTCGCATCTGTATTTTATAGGAGGACATTTGGATTTTTCCGGCGTATATTTGTAGTTTTTTCACAAAAAGCGGCGTTTTCTTTTGGTTTATATTTTTTAGCTGTGGGCGCAAAAAAGCGCCGGCCGACAAAGTCGACCGGCGTTTTGACTTACCCTTATCGGGCCGCTTTCAGGCGGCGTTCCAGGTTTTCCGGGTGGGCGCAGTAGGTAAGGGCGGTATCCTCGCTGATCCGCCCGGCGCAGAACAACTCCAGCAGGCTGTCATCCATGCTGCGCATCCCCTCGGCGGCTCCTGCCTGGATGGCGGCGTCCAGCTGATGGGTCTTGGCCTCCCGGATCAGGTTGTGTACCGCCATATTGGCAAACAGAATCTCAAAGGCGGGGGCCAGCCCTCCATCCAGGGTGGGCACCAGCTGCTGGCTCACCACTGCCCGCAGCACCATGGCCAACTGGATGCGCACCTGGGCCTGTTGAGTACCGGGGAAGGCGTCCACGATCCGGTCCACCGTGCTGGCAGCGCCGGTGGTGTGCAGGGTGCTAAAGAGCAGCTGCCCCGTCTCGGCAGCGGTCAGGGCCACCTCGATGGTCTCCTTATCCCGCATCTCTCCCAGCAGCAGCACGTCCGGGCTTTCCCGCAGGGCGCTGCGGATGGCGCTGATATAGGAGGGGCTGTCGGTATAGATCTCCCGCTGGGTCACAATGCAGCGTCCATGGCGATGTACATACTCCACCGGGTCTTCCATGGTGATGATATGCCCTTCCCGGCTGTGGTTGACGCTGTCGATCAGGCAGGCCAGGGTGGTGGATTTGCCGCTGCCGGCCTGACCGGTCACCAGCACCATGCCGTTTTTGAAATCCGCCGTGCGCATGACCTGGGGCGGGATACCCAGGCGGGCCGGGTCGGGCAGGCCGAACTGGATCACCCGGATCACCGCCCCCAGGCTGCCCCGCTGATGCAGCACATTCACCCGGAACCGGCCCAGGCCGCTGAGGGCGAAGGAAAAGTCATCGTCCGCATCCGGCCGGCGGATCTTCTCCGGGTCTCGCCCGGCCATCTCATAGATCTGCCCGATCAGCCGGGCCGTATCGTCGGGCATGAGCCGGCCCTGTTCCTCCTGGCGCAGCTGGCTTCCCTTCACTTTAAAGGTCACCGGAAGGCCCGCAATGAGAAACAGATCGGAGGCCCCCGTCTCCAGGGCCTGTTTCAGGATCTCCATGATTTCCATACTTGCCACTCCTTTATGCCGGTCCTTCCCAGAGCTGGCCCATATCGGTGTTTTCCGTCCATTCCATGGTCATCTCCCAGCGGACGACCTGCCAGCCCTCCTGGGTCTGGCGCAGGGCCGCGTCCAGCCGGCAGCCGTCCTGCCATTCAAAGAGGGCGGTGATCTGCCCATCCTCCCGCTTGGCCGGCTCGGGCAGTTCGTCGCCCCGGGCCAGAGCCTCATCCAGCCGGGCCAGCCATTCCTGTGCCTCGGCCTCGTGGGCGTACTGGCTGTTCAGCCGCTGGGCATATTTTTCGGTCATGAGCCAGTCGGCCCGGGCCGTCATCACCCCCAGCAGGGCCAGCAGGGCGGTGCAGACCAGGATCACCGCAAACAAAAGGCTCACCGAACCCAGCCGCAAAGGCTTGCGCTTCATAGGCCGCCTCCTTCCCCGCCGGGCTGGTAGCGGGTGGTGGTCAGGGCATACAGCTCCTGGTCATCCTCTGCCCGGTATACCCGGATCTCACAGGTGTAGAGCCAGCCCTCTTCCCGTCCCTCGGGTGTCTGCGCCATCTCCATCCGGTAGGCCGCCCCTTCCGGGTCGCAGCCCTGGCCGGCCCCATCAAAAAAGGCCAGGGCCAGGTCTTCCCCTTGGGTCTGGCCCCCCAGCAGCAGGGCCGCCTCCTCCAGGCTGCCGCAGCCGGCAAAGGCCTCGGCCCCGTTCCGGGCCAGGCCCACCGAAAGATTGAGCTGCTCGGCCTTCTGGCTGAGCAGGGCCGAGCGGCCATAGGCCTGGGCCAGCAGACCCAGGGCCCCCAGAAAGGCCAGCAGCAGGGCCAGCAATTGAAGCCGGAAGCTGCCGGGCAATTTTCGTTCAGCCAACGCCTTCCCCTCCTTCACAGCGCAGGGCAACCCAGGCAGTGCCCTCGCCGGTGGTCAGCCGAAGCATCCGGCCCTCCGGCTCGGCCTCAAACCGATCGGTGTAGGCCAGGAGCTGGGCGCTTTCGGTATCGAACGGGTCCTCCTGAGGGCAAAGCTGCTGGTACAGCCCCCCCTGGTACAGGAAGATCCGGCTCTCATAGCCGGTATCTTCCTGGCGCAGGCAGAGGGCCGGGCCCTCGGGCCCCTCCTTCCGGCTTACCGCCCCCTCCGCGTCCGAGGCGCGCAGGGCGGTGACCAGGGTGGAAAGGCTGGCCCGAACCTGCTCGTTCTGCTGCCGGTTCTGGGTAAGCCCGGCATACAGCCGGCTGCCGAAGGTCACCAGGGCCAGCAGTGCCAGGATCATCATGGTGTACAGCGCCAGGCTCATCACCGCGCCCCTGCCCCGTTTCGGGTCCATCCGCTTCTCTCCCTTCTCAGCCCTTTTCCAGCACCTCCACGGTGGGAGGCAGATTGGAGGAAAAAGAGTCGTAAATGATGTAGTACCGGTCATGGTTCAGCACCAGGCCGTAGTTTTCTTCCAGGTATTCCAGGCTGGAAGGGTAGACCCCCTCCACCGCGTAGCACTGGGCCGCGCTGCGGGTCACCGCCTCCCGGATGGAGCGGACGGTCTGGTCCGACAGGTCCTGTCCCCACCAGAGCCGCCCGGCCAGCCAGAGGGCCGCCGCCAGCAGGGCCATCCCTGCCAGGCGCAGCAGCCAGTGCTTTTTTCTCGCTTCGTGGTGCACGGCCGCCTCCTTTTATCCGATGGCCGCCAGGATGCCCGCCAAAGGCAGCATCACCGAGAGCAGCACCGCCCCCACAGACAGGGTCAGGAAACCGGTGAGCAGCGGCTCCACCCCGTCCACCAGGGCATAGATTTTCTCCTCCGCATCTCGGGCAGACACATCCGCCAACCGGCGCAGGGTATCCTCCATCCGTCCGGCTCGGCTGCCGCTGAGCAGCATCCGGCCATACAGGGGTTCAAAGATCCGGTGTGCATAAAAAGCCTGGGCCAGGCTCTCACCCGCCTCCATATCCCGCTCACAGTCGGCCAGGATCTCTTCCAGGGGGCCGTGGCCGCTCAGAGGCCGGGCCTGCCGCAGGGCCTCATCTTCCCGCAGGCCGCTGGCGATGAGGGTGTGCAGGGCGCCCGAGCAGCGGGCCAGGGCCAGCTGGCGCACGGCCGGCCCGGTGCCGGGCAGTTTTTCCAGGATTTTCATCAGGCCGGGGCGCAGGGCCTTGACCCGGGAGGCAGCCGCCCCACCCAGCAGCAGCAGGCAGAACAGCCCCACCAGGGTCAGGGATACCCAGCCCACCCAGCCGGCCAGGGTGATGTATTGGTAAGAGGACCCGGCCAGGCTGCCGGAAAGGCTTGCGTAGACCCCCGCGAATACCGGCAGCACCCATTTCACCAGTACCAGCAGGATCAGGCACATGAAGAGCAGCAGGGCCACCGGGTAGATCAGGGCGTTTTTCAGCCGGATGGCCAGGGCGTCCTGCTTGTCGTAATACACGGCCAGGGCTTCCAGGGTCTCCTGGGTGCGGCCCACGTTCTGCCCCGCCTCCAAAAGGCGGCAGGCATAGTCGGGCAGGGCACCCGTATCCGTCAGGGCGCCGGCCAGGTCCCGGCCTTCATCCATGGATTTTGCCGCCTGTTCCAGGGCAGCTTTCAGGGGGCCGGCCGCGTCCTCGGCCACCAGATGCAGGGCTTCGGCGCCCCCTGCTCCCCCTGCCAGCAGCATGGCCAGTTCCTCACAGAGGATGCTCACCGCTCTGGCTGTCAATTTTGTTGCCATGATCTCACTCCTTGCCGTCTGGGCGGCCCTTTTAATATACATACCGGTTGGTATAGTTGGCGTCGTTGGTCAGGTAATCGGTGGAGGTGCCCCCCGCGGCGAAGGTGATATCCACCCGCTGCCAGTTGCCCGGCTGAGCCTTGATCTCCACCGTGATCCAGCCCTGGCCCTGGATGTAAATCTGGTTCCAGGCATGGTACAGATCGTTGGGGGATACATAGCCGGTGATCAGCCGGGTGGGCACCCCCTGGCTGCGCAGCATGGATGCCGCCAGGGCCGCGTAGTCAAAACAGATCCCCTTGCCGGTGGCCAGGGTCTCGTCCGGGTCGGGCAGATAGCCGCTCTGCACCGTGTCGGCCTTGGGCTGGTCGTAGACAAGGTTTTCCACCAGATAGCCATACACCGCGCTCACCAATTGGGTGGAATCCTCGCAGGTACCGGCCAGCCGGGCCGCCAGGGCCACACAGTCCGAATCCTGGGTATAGTTCACCATCTGGTTGGGCCGCAGATAGGGCTGGAACTCATCCGCCAGCTGTACCGGCAGGTCCCCGGCCCAGGTTTCCGCATAGGTACTGTCGGTGATGTTTTCCATCACCCGCAGCCGGTAGATCCCGTCCCCCATATTCAGGGGCAGGGCCACGGCCGAGCCGTCCCGGGGCAGCCAGTATTTGTACTGCTGCTCCCCAAAAATCACCAGCAGCACCACCGCCTGGTCGCTCTGGCTCTTGACAGCGATATACCCCTGGGTCGTATGGCTCAGGTCCAGCCGAGCCGCGCCGCAGTCCTGGGCGGCTTCCTCCTCAAAGGGGCTGTCCGCAAAGGGAGGCGCCTGGTAGGGCTCAAAATCCTCCTGGCCCTGGGAAATGGCCTGCCCGCTCTGGGCCGGCGCTTCCGGGCTGATCTGTTCTGTTGTGGCCGACGGGGCGGAGGAGGCGCATCCCGACAAAAGCGCAATCGCCGCGCACAGGCACAGGGCCCGCAGGCCTTTGGGCCCGGGGCATCGCTTTTGCCGCATAGAACGCCTCCTTTTCTGATAAATATGGTATGATCGCCCTCAGCGCCGGCCGCAGGGCAATTGTTCCGGGTGGTGCAGGTCGGCCCGGGTGAGGTGCCGCTTTACGTCCATCAGGCACTGGGATGCCATGGACAGCCTGTCCACCCCCAGCCGCAGGTAATGTTCGGCCATCCGGGGCTGGCCGGCGGCCATACCGCAGACGCAGATCGGGATGTTGGCTTCCCGGGCGGCATCCACCGTCATCTGCACCAGCCTGTCCACTCCCAGGCTGTCGGTGCGGAAGTATTTTTCCACCGCCGGGTCCATCCGGTCGGCGGCGCAGGTATACTGGGCCAGGTCGTTGGTGCCGATGCTGAAGAACTTGCAGCCGTGGGCCGCCAGCTCCCGGGCGGTGAGAGCCGCCCCCGGCACCTCGATCATGCAGCCAAAGACCAGATCCTCCTTGAAGGTCACCGAGCGCTTGCGCAGGTTTTCCCGGGCGGTCTCCACCAGTTCCATGGCCTCGTCCCACTCGCTCACATCCCCCACCATGGGGAACATGACCCGCAGCTCTCCTCGGGCCCCCGCCCGCAGAAGGGCGTAGATCTGGGGCAGGAAGATATCCTGCCGCTGCAGGCAGAGCCGCAGCCCCCGCAGCCCCAGGGCCGGGTTGGGCCCCGGCTTGAAGCTGACTCCATCCGAAAATTTATCGGCGCCGATGTCATAGGTGCGGATGGTCACCGGCCGGCCGCCCGCCGCCGCCAGGCAGCTCACATAGAAGTAGAACTGCTCCTCCTCGGGGGGGATGCGGCTGCCCGCCAGGGCAAACTCGGTGCGCAGCAGGCCCACCTCCTGGGCGCCGCAGGCCACCGCCGCTTCGATATCTTCGGGGCCGCTGCAGTTGCCCAGCAGGGAAAAGGGCACCCCGTCGGCCGTGCGGCAGGGGGCGGCCAGAAGCTGCTCCCAGTCGGCGGTGTGGCGGCTGCAGGCGTCCTTCTGTTCCAGGATGCGGGCCCGGCAGGCCTCGTCCGGCTCCAGGATCAGCTCGCCTTTTTCCCCGTCCAGGGCCGCCGGCATGTCATCGCAATTTTCCAGGAACTCGCTTTCCACCTTGATCAGGGCCGGGATGCCCAGGGTCTGGGCCACCAGGGCCGCATGGCTTTGGGCGCTGCCCTCCACCGTGACGATGCCCAGGATCATCCCGCTGCCCGCCGAAAAGATATCGCTGGGGTAGAGGGTCTCGCTGGCCAGGATCATGGGCTCGGTGAGGTTGAGCCGCTCCCGGGGCTTGCCGTCCAGAATGGAGACCACCCGGCGGCAGACATCCAATACATCGGTGGAGCGGTCGGCGATATAGCTGTCATCCACCTGCTGCAGACGGCGGGCAAACAGCTCACTGGCCCGTTCCACCGCCTCGGCGCTGCCGGTGCCGGAAAGGATGAAATCTCCCACCGCGTTCACCAGCACCTCATCGTCCAGCAGCAGCCGCTGGAACAAAAGGATATCCTTTTCCTCCCCGGTGGCCCGCTGCTCCAATTCTTCCAGTTCGTTCTTGGCGATGACCACCGCCGCATCGAAGAGGGCCCGCTCCCGCAAAGGCCCCTGTACTGTGCGGCTCACATTGCCGATGCCGTGGTCGATCCGCCGGATCTTTCCCAGCGCGTACCCGCCGGAAACTGCCTTACCCTTGAAAACCCGCATATGCACGCCCCTTTCTTCCCCGGGCGGGGGCACTCGTGGCTGACGCCGGCTTTTTTCCTTGTTTGTATTATAGACGAACCGCGCCATTTTCGCAACGCGGCGCCCCCCGGCCCGCCCGCCGGCTTTTGCCTTTTGAGACTGGAGATGATATACTTGTCATGGTTCAACTCTTTTAGGAAAGGATTGTGTAAAATGGAAGCTTTTCTCTCATTTCTGTATACCACTGGCACCTCCTTCGGCCTCAAGCTGCTGTACGCGCTGATTGTTCTGGTGGTGGGGCTGCGTCTGATCCGCTGGCTGATGCGCCGGATGGAAAAGGGCCTCGCCTTCCGCAAACTGGACGCCGGGCTCCAGTCCTTCCTGCGCAGTTTTCTGCGCATTGTGCTGTACATTCTGCTGGGGCTCTGCCTGGTGGGCATTCTGGATATCCCCACCACCGGCTTTGTCACCATGCTGGCCAGCTGCAGCGTGGCCCTGGGCCTTGCTTTGCAGGGCGCCCTGGGCAACTTCGCCGGCGGGCTGATGCTGCTCTTCTTCAAGCCCTTCAAGGTGGGGGATTTTGTGGAGGCCAGCGGCTACTCGGGCACGGTCAAGGCCATCACCGTTTTCTATACCGTCCTCTCCACGGTGGATAACAAGACCATCACCCTGCCCAACGGCAACCTCACCAACGCGGCGGTGGTCAACTACTCCTCCGAGGGCATCCGCCGGGTGGATATGACCTTCTCCGCCGCCTATGACAGCGACATCGACCAGGTCAAAAAGATCATCCTGGATGAGGTGCTTGCCCATCCCCTGGCTCTCACCGGCCCCGAAGCGCCGGACGCGCCCCTGGCCCGGATGAGCGCCCAGAAAGACAGCTGCCTGGAATTCACCCTGCGGGTCTGGTGCCGGGCCGAAAACTACTGGACCCTTTTCTTTGACCTGAACGAAAACATCAAGAAAGCCTTTGATGCCAACCAGATCGAGATCCCCTTCCCCCAGCTAGATATCCACACCCGCTGACCCAAACGCAAAAGCGCGCCGTTTCCCCAAAAGGAACGGCGCGCTTTTTCTTTGATTTTTACGGGATCACTGGGGCCGGTACCCCTGCAGCAGCACCACCGGCGCACTGGCGCTGAGGCTGTCCCCCATCATGCTGCACAGGGGCGCGGCGTCCATATCCGTGAACTCCTTGGGGTTGCCGTGCATAAAGACCAGTACCTTCAGCCGCACCCCGATCAGCTGCTTGAGCCGCTCGCCCAGGGCATCCTCAAAGGCGCTGGTATCCCGGGGCGCCAGAAGGATCCGGTCGGAGGTATCGCTGGCGGCCCCCAACAGGCCCATCCGGGTGTGATAACCCCTGTCCTCGCAGGGCTGGTTGCACAAATCGTTCAGTCCGTACAGCCGCTTTACCCCCCGGTTCAGCAGCTTCTTTTCCAGCCGGGGGCTGCGCCGCCGGTGGCAGTACAGGATGTTGCGGGTATATTTCAGCAGCTCATCCGGGTGGTTGCAGAAGAAGAACTGGATCTCGCACCCCTCGGCCTCGGCCACTTCCCGGCAGTAATCCATATATTCCCGGCCCGAACCGGAGCCCCCGTTCTCCTCACCGAAGAGGGAAAGATACCCTTCCTCAGACAGGGTGTCCTCATAGGGGTCCACCCCCATCTCGAACAGGGATTCCAGGCTGATCACCGCCCGGCCGGATTCATCCAGGGGATAGGCCAGCTGCAGCACCAGCTTTTTGCAGCCCCGGGCAATTCCCCGCAGGACGGCAGCCATATAACTGGTGGAGAAGGTGGGCCAGAGCAGGCCCAGGGTGGCATCCTCGCCGAACTTTTCCCGAACCTCTTCCGCCAACTGGTCCACAGTGACCAGGTTGTTCTGGGCCCGGGCCACCATGGTGCCGGAAACCCCCACCAGATCCGAGCTGTGGAGGATGATCCCCTCCTGGGCGGCAGCCGCCAAAACGGTGTGAGCCACCAGGTCTACCAGGTCGGTGCCCGGCTGTACCGACGGCGCACACAGACCTCGGGCCACCGTACCGATCAATCTGCTTGACATTTCTTTTCCTCCTGAAAAACGCTTCGGGCCCCGGTTCCCGGCACTGCCGTTTCCCATCGCCCCCAGCCCGCCCCGGCCCCGGGCCGTGCGGTTTCCCTGCTGAAAAGCGGAGGCCGCCCCCGGCAGGCTGGCCGCCGGCCTGCCCTCTGTCCCCGCTCTGGCTCCCGGCCTTGCGCAGCAGCGTCAGTCAACGCCGCAGCGCCAACGAGCGCCGGGAGAATCACTATCTGACGTTTATTATACCATATTCCTTTTCGGGGCGTGAGCGGCAAAATGCAAAAGGATAATTCACAAGCAACTTGCGCTTTCGGCAGTATGTATAGTTTCATCCGCCTTTTCAAACAATATTGTCAGGCTCTGTTTTCCCCGTTCTGTATACGCGCCGGGAAGGCAGAAGCCCTCAAAGGAGGAATGAACCATGCGGACCACCCGCAAGGAATACGCGCTTTGGTGTCGGCGGGCCTGCCCGCCCTCGCCGCTCTTGAAAGACTGCCTCTGGGCCTTCGGTACCGGGGGAGGGATCTGCCTGCTGGGGGAGGGGCTGCGGGTGGGCTATGCCGCCCTGGGCTGCACCCTCACCGCCGCTTCCACCCTTACCAGCCTGAGCCTGATCTTCCTCTCCGCCCTGTTTACCGGGCTGGGGCTGTACCAGAAACTGGCGGCCCGGGCGGGCGCCGGCACCCTGGTGCCCATCACCGGTTTTGCCAACGCGGTGGTGAGCCCGGCCATCGAGTTCAAGAACGAGGGGCTGGTCACCGGCACCGGGGCCAAGATGTTCACCATCGCCGGGCCGGTGATCGTGTACGGCATGCTGGCCAGCATGGTGTGGGGCCTGATCTGGTACCTGCTGCGACCCTATTTCGGCTGAAAAAAGAAAAAGCGGGAGCCCGAAAAAAGGCTCCCGCTTTCTTTACACTCCAAGCGGTTACTTTACAAATTCTTTTGCCACCTGCGCGATATGCTCGGCCGACAGACCAAACTGCTTGAGCAGGGCGGCGGCAGGGCCGGAATGGCCGTACTCGTCGTTCACGCCAATCTTGCGCACGGGGGTGGGCAGCTTTTCGGCCAGCAGGCCGCAGACCGCCTCGCCCAGGCCGCCGATGACGCTGTGCTCCTCACAGGTGATGATCTTGCCGCAGCTGCGGGCGCAATCCAGCACCAGTTCCTCGTCCAGGGGCTTGATGGTGGCCATGTTCACCACCCGGGCGCTGATGCCCTCGGCCTCCAGGGCCTTGGCGGCCTCGATGGCCTCGTTCACCATCAGGCCGGTGGCGATGATGGCCAGGTCCTTACCCTCGCGCACCACTTCGCCCTTGCCGATCTGGAACTGGTAGCTCTCCTCATGGAAAACAGGCACTGCCAGACGGCCAAACCGCAGGTAAACGGGGCCTTCCATCTGGTAGGCAGCCTTGACGGCGGCCCGGGCCTCCACATCGTCGCTGGGGCAGATGACGGTCATGCCGGGGATGCTGCGCATGAGGGCAAAGTCCTCACAGCACTGGTGGGATGCACCGTCCTCACCCACGCTGATGCCGCCATGGGTGGCGCCGATCTTCACGTTCAGGTGGGGGTAGCCAATGCTGTTGCGGATCTGCTCAAAGGCGCGGCCGGCCGAGAACATGGCAAAAGTGGACACAAAGGGAACCAGGCCCATGGTGCTCATGCCGGCGGCAGCCACCACCATGTTGCCCTCGGCAATGCCGCAGTCAAAATGGCGGTCGGGGAATTCCTTCTTGAAAATGCTGGTTTTGGTGGCGGAGGCCAGGTCGGCATCCAACACCACCAGGTCGGGGTGATCCTTGCCCAGCTCCTTCAGCGCGTTGCCGTAGCTGTCGCGGGTGGCAATCTTCTTTACTTCGCTCATGCCTGTGCCTCCAGTTCTGCCATCTTGGCCCGCAGTTCCTGCATGGCCTGGGCGTATTCCTCATCATTGGGGGCCTTGCCGTGCCAGCCCACCTGGTTTTCCATAAAGCTGACGCCCTTGCCCTTGGTGGTCTTCATCAGGATGGCGAAGGGGCGGTAATGGGTCTGCTTGGCCTTCTCGAAGGCGGCTTCCAGCTGGTCGAAGTCGTTGCCGTCCACACAGGCGCCCTCAAAGCCAAAGGCCTTGAGCTTATCCACGATGGGGTAGGGGCTCATGACCTCATCCAGGGAACCGTCGATCTGCAGGTTGTTGTTGTCGATGATGATGCACAGGTTATCCAGCTGATAGTGGGAAGCGAACATCATGGCCTCCCACACCTCGCCCTCGGCCAACTCGCCGTCGCCCAGCAGGGCATAGACCCGCAGGTCCTTCTTCAGGTACTTGGCTGCCTTGGCCATGCCAACGGCGGCCGAAATGCCCTGGCCCAGGCTGCCGGTGCTCATATCCACGCCCGGCACGGTGTTCATGTTGGGGTGGCCCTGCAGGTAGCTGTCAATATGGCGCAGGGTGGGCAGGTCCTCCACCGGGAAAAAGCCCCGGTAGGCCAGAGCGCTGTACAGGCCAGGCGCCGCATGGCCCTTGGAAAGGACAAAGCGATCCCGATCTTCCCACTTGGGGTTCTTGGGATCTACCCGCAGTTCCTTGTTGTACAGATACGCCAGCACGTCCGCGCTGGACAGAGAGCCGCCGGGATGGCCGGCCTTGGCGCCATGGGTGCTTTCGATGATGCCCATACGCACCTTGCAGGCCTCGATGGCGAGGCGCTGTTTTTCTTGCTGATTCATAATTCCCCTTTCCAGCAGGCGCCCGCTGAAAGCGTCCGCTTTTCCAGATGGAGCGGCCTGAAAAGCCGCCCCTTACTTTGCCGGTACATTGTTATTATACTATCCCGCCGGGCCCGCCGCAAGATGAAGAAAAGGGCAGGGGAGGGGTTTGTGAGAAAAATTTCACGAAGTTTTTCCGTCTTCATTTTCTCTTTCTTCCCCCTCTGGGCCCCGACAAAGCAAAAAAGGCCGGGCGCGGCAGCCGCGCCCGGCCTTTTTATTCTGCAAAAGAGCCATTGCCCTCTTTATACGTTGCCCACCTCGGCCAGGCGCAGCTCTTCGTTGTGCTGCTGGGCCCAGTTGATGCTCCAGGGGCTTGTGAAAAGGAGCAGCCGGTTGCCCTTCAGGTCCTCGATGCGGCGGGTATCGCTGGTCAGGTCCAGATTCCGGGGATCCAGCTCCTCCGGGTCGTTTTCGATCCAGCGGATATGCTCATAGGGCAGGGTCTGCATCCGGATATCCACGTTGTACTCGTTCTTCAGCCGGTATTCCAGTACCTCCAGCTGCAGAACGCCCACCACGCCCACGATCACTTCTTCCATGCCTCCGCCCAGATCCCGGAAGATCTGGATGGCGCCCTCCTGGGCGATCTGTTCCATGCCCTTGACGAACTGCTTGCGCTTCATGGTATCCACCTGCTCCACCCGGGCAAAATGCTCGGGGGCAAAGGTGGGGATACCCGCAAACCGCACCTTCTGCTTGCCGGTGCAGAGGGTATCGCCGATGGAGAAGATGCCCGGGTCAAACAGGCCGATGATATCGCCGGCATAGGCCACATCCACCGTGGCCCGGTCCTGGGCCATCAGCTGGGTGGACTGGGCCAGCTTGATGTTCTTTTCGCCCTGTACATGCCAGACCTCCATGCCCCGCTCAAACTTGCCGGAGCAGATCCGCATGAAGGCGATCCGGTCCCGATGGGCCTTGTTCATGTTGGCCTGGATCTTGAAGATGAAGCCGGAAAATTCCTCCCGGCAGGGATCCACCGCTTCGCCGGTCAGGCAGTCCTTCCGGGGCAGGGGAGTGCTGGTGAGCTGCAGGAACTCCTGCAGGAAGGGCTCCACGCCAAAGTTGGTGAGGGCGCTGCCGAAGAATACCGGGCTGAGCTGGCCGGCCTGAACCCGGCCCAGGTCAAACTCGGTGGCCGCCCCGTCCAGCAGCTCGATATCGTCGCTGAGCTGGGCATGCAGCTCGGGGGTGATCAACTCGTCCAGCCGGTCGTCCCCCAGCTCGGCCTCGATCTTTTCCACCTGGCGCACCCCGTTGGCCCGGCCGTCCTCGTTCCGGAAGGCCAGGATATGGCGGGCCTTCCGGTCGTACACGCCCTTGAACTGCTTGCCGCAGCCGATGGGCCAGTTCATGGGGTAGGTCTCGATACCCAGCACGTTCTCGATCTCCTCGCAGAGATCAAAGGGGTCCCGGGCTTCCCGGTCCATCTTGTTGATGAAGGTGAAGATGGGGATGTGCCGCAGGGTGCAGACCTTGAACAGCTTGATGGTCTGGGCCTCCACGCCCTTGGCCGCGTCGATCACCATCACGGCGCTGTCGGCTGCCATGAGGGTGCGGTAGGTGTCCTCGCTGAAATCCTGGTGGCCGGGGGTATCCAGAATATTCACGCAGCGGCCCCCGTAATTGAACTGCAGCACGCTGCTGGTCACGCTGATGCCGCGCTGCTTTTCAATCTCCATCCAGTCGCTCACCGCATGGCGGGCGCTCTGCTTACCCTTGACGCTGCCGGCCTGCTGGATGGCCCCGCCGTACAGCAGCAGCTTTTCGGTCAGGGTCGTTTTGCCCGCGTCGGGATGGCTGATGATGGCGAAGGTGCGCCGGCTTTCTATCTCCTGCCGCATAGTTGCCATATTCTCCGATCTTCCTCCCTTATTCGCTGAAACCACGCGGCCGGCTTTCGGGCCGGCCGCGCCTTGATTCTCTCGGTTTGCCCTTTCAGGCTAACTTTATTAGTTTACTGTACTTTTGGGCCGGTTGCAAGGGCTTTTTGGGGCCCGGGCCGGCCTTTTGGCCCCCTCAGCCCTTTTTGCCGGGCCGCAGCAGGGCAATGGCCCCCAGCCCGCAAACCGCCATGAGCATGGGGTAGAACAGATAGGGCATGATCTCAAAGGGGGCGATGGTCACCCCCACGGCAGCGGCGCCGGCGCTGGCATACAGCAGCTGGGCCCCATAGGGGATGATGCCCTGCCAGACCGAGGTGAAGATATCCAGCAGAGCGGCGGTGCGCCGGGGCGGCACCCCATACTCCTGGGCGATATCCCGGGCAATGGGGCCGGCCATCACAATGGCAATGGTATTGTTGGCGGTAGAGATATCCACCAGGCTGGCCAGGGCCGCAATGCCCAGCTGGGCGCCCTTGGGGCCCCGGATATGCCGGCGGATGCCCTGCAGGATGAAGTCGATGCCGCCGTTTTCCTTGACCAGGCCAATGATACCGGCCACCACGATAGAGATGACCGTGATGTCATACATATTGGCAATGCCGCCGGAACCGTCCGGCCCATGAGCCACCACGTTGAACACATCGGCAGGGAGGATGGAGCCGGTAAACAGCCCCACGCCCAGGGAGAGCAGGGTGCCCAGGATCAGCACCACAAACACATTCACCCCCGCCAGGGCGCCGGCCAACACCACAAAATAGGGCAGTACTTCCAGGAGGTTATAGCTCAGATCTCCCTCCACCGCGGCGTCGGCACGGCCGGCCATCACCAGGAAGAGCACCACCGTGACCAGGGCCGCCGGCAGCACAATGCGGAAGTTTTCCCGGAACTTGTCCCCCATCTCACAGCCCTGGGTACGGGTGGCGGCGATGGTGGTATCCGAGATCATGGAAAGGTTATCCCCGAACATGGCGCCGCAGACCACCGCGCCCACGCACATGGCCCCGGCAAAGCCGGTCTTTTCGCTGATGCCGGCGGCAATGGGGGTAAGGGCCGCAATGGTGCCCACCGAGGTGCCCATGGCCAGGGAGATAAAGCAGGCGATCAGGAACAGGCCCGCCACCACGATCTGGGTGGGCAGAATGGAAAGGCCCAGGGCCACGGTGCTGTCCACACCGCCGGCCGCCTGTACCGAACCGGAAAAAGCGCCTGCCAGGATGAAGATCAGGCACATAACCATGACGTTTTCATCCCCCATGCCCCGGGCCGTGATGGTCATTTTTTCCTGAAAACTCTTTTTGGGGTTCTGGGCAAAGGCCACCGCCAGGGCGATCACAAAGCCCACGATGGCGGGCATGGCGTAAAAGCTCTGGAACACCACACCGCTGCCGATATACACCACCAGAAACACGCCGATGGGCAAAAGCCCCCAGGCGCTGCCCTTGGCGGGGGAGGGCGGGCAGCTCTGCCCCTCCGTTTCTTTCTGCAGGGGAGCCGCTCCCTGATAGTTCTTCTCTTCCATTTTCGCAGATTTCTCCTCTTCATTCCTCGCCCCGCCTCTGTCTTGCTTGGCGGGACGGTCTTATCTGATTGTATCATACCCCGCCGGGCCGGGAAAGAGCCCTTTCTCTTTTTCCCGGGCAAAAATCCCGCTTTTGCCCGGATTTCGCCAAAAAGCGGCCCCGCCCAATGGGCAGAGCCGCTTTTTCCGGTAATTCAGCGGGCCATCCGGTAAATGGCCTTGATGTCTTCTTCTTCCAGCACCTTGAAGGAGCCGATGGTGCGCTTGCCCATAAAGGTGCATTTATAGGCCAGCTCATCGATCTGGGCGTCGGTCACCTCCAGCCCCAGCTGGGGCAGGTTCACCGGCATCCGGATATCCCGCAAAAAGCCCTCAAAGGCCTCGATGCCGGCCAGGGCGGTCTGCTCCTGGCTGCCCACATCGCAAAGGCCCATCACATTCCGGGCAAAGCGGGCAAAACGGGCCGGGTCCTCCCGATACACATACCGGGCCCAGCTGCCCCACATGGCGGCAAGGCCCGCCCCGTGGGCCACATCGAACATTCCGCCCAGCTCATGTTCCAGCTGGTGGGTGGCCCAGTCCCCCAGGGTGCCGCAGCCGGTCAGCCCGTTGTGGGAAAGGCTGCCCGCCCACATCACATGGGCCCGGGCGTCATAGTTGAGGGGATCATCCCGCAGCACCCGGGCGCTGGCCATCACGGTGCGCAGCAGGCTTTCGGCCAGGCCGTCGGTGAACTCGGCCCCCTGGCCCTGCCGGGGGGTGAAGTACCGCTCCATGGTGTGCATCAGGATATCGGTGCAGCCCGAGGCGGTCTGGTAGGGGGGCAGGGTATAGGTGAGTTCCGGGTTCATGACCGCAAAGCGGGGCCGGCTCAGATCGCTCTTCACCGACCGCTTCAGGCCGCCCTCCTCCTTGGTGATCACCGAGGAATCGCTCATCTCGCTGCCCGCCGCGGCAATGGTCAGCACCACGCCCACCGGCAGGCAGGCAGAGGGCTGGCGTTTCTTCTCATAGAAATCCCACACGTCTCCCTCGTTGGCCAACCCGTAGCCGATGGCCTTGGCGGAATCGATGACGCTTCCGCCGCCCACCGCCAACAGGAAATCCACCCCTTCTTTCCGGCAGAGGTCGATGCCCTCATAGACCAGAGAGAGCCGGGGATTGGGCTTGACCCCGCCCAGCAGGACGGTCTCGACCCCGGCCGCATGGAGGCTTTCCGCCACCCGGTCCAGCAGGCCGCTTTTTTGGGCGCTTTGGCCGCCAAAATGCACCAGCGCCTTCTTGGCGCCCTGCTCAGCGGTCAGCCGGCCCACCTGTTCCTCGGTATGCTTGCCGAACACCACCTTGGTGGGGGTGTAATAGGTAAAATCCAGCATTCTGTTTCCCTTTCCTGTCTCAGCCGCAGATGCTCCGCTTGAGGCCCTGGATCATGTACATGCCGGCGGTGGCGCCCTGGTCGGGGGTGCCGATGGCCTTGGCCGCGAATACCGCCGCCTTGCCGTACTTGGGGGTCATCTGCTTGGTGGCCTCCACGCCCTCGGCCGCGCCCTCACAGGCCGCCTCAATCACACCGGCCATATCCTTGCCGGCCCCGGCTGCCTCGGCCGCCTTCTTGGCGCCCGCGTCCACTGCGTCCAGGATGGTGCGCTCGCCCAGCTGGCACTTGCCCCGCTTCTGGATCCCGGCTGCAAAGGCGGTCAGGTACTGGGCCAGCTCCTGGGGGCCCATCTCGCTCTTGCCTTTCAGGGCCTTGCCGCCCTCCATCACGCCGCTGCTCATCAGGGTGCCCATGGTGGAAGGCACCACGCCGGCCATCTTCATGCCCGCCTTCATCAGGGTCTTGCCGATGTCCCCCGCCTCGGTG